>Ga0209051_1000362_pt1 | contig 66692 bp, 61 predicted proteins | sample AraplaCvi_mMS_r2_2_FD_184286 | JGI IMG/M metagenome (GOLD analysis project Ga0209051, IMG submission 184286) | Arabidopsis root microbial communities from North Carolina, USA - plate scrape MF_Cvi_mMS_r2 (SPAdes) (version 2) | ecosystem: Host-associated > Plants > Roots > Endosphere | place...
CGGCCTCGCTGGCGAAGGGCATCACGGCGAGCACGGGGCCGAAGACCTCCTCGCGCGCGAGCTCGCTCTCGGGCGGGACGTCGGCGAACAGCACGGCCTCCTGGTAGAAGCCGCCGGCAGGCGCGTCGGGCGCGACCCGGCCGCGCGCGACCACGCGCAGCCCCGCGGCCTCGGCGCGGGCGACCATGCCGCGCACCTTCTCGAGCTGCTTGCGATTGACCAGCGGGCCCATGTCGAGGTCGGCGGCCGAGGGCCCGGCGCGCAATGCCTCGAAGCGCGCGGCCAGGCGCGCCAGCAGCTCGTCGTGGATCGCTCGCTCCACCAGCACGCGGCTGCCCGCGGAGCAGGTCTGCCCGGCGTTCTGCACGATGGCGTTGACCAGCGCGGGCAGCGCGGCGTCTAGGTCGGCGTCGGCGAAGACGAGTTGCGGCGACTTGCCGCCCAGCTCCAGCGTGACCGGGCAATGCCGCCGCGCGCAGGACTCGGCGACCGCCTGGCCGGTGACGGTCGAGCCCGTGAAGGACACGTGCGCGATGCCGCGGTGCGCCGTGAGCGCCGCGCCGGCCTCGGCGCCGTAGCCCGTGACGACGTTGAGCGCTCCTGCGGGCAACCCGACCTCCGCCGCGAGCTCGGCCACGCGCAGGATCGCGAGGCTCGCGTCCTCGGCGGGCTTGACCACGCACGCATTGCCCGCGGCGAGCGCCGCGCCGACGCTGCGGCCGAAGATCTGGATCGGGTAGTTCCACGGGATCACGTGGCCCGTCACGCCGTGCGGCTCGCGGATCGTGAGCACCGTGAAGCCCGCCTCGTACGGCAGCGTCTCGCCGTGCAGCTTGTCGGCGGCGCCGGCGTAGTACTCGAAGTAGCGCGCGAGCGCGATCGCGTCGTTGCGCGCGGTCTTGACGGCCTTGCCGGTGTCGCGCGCCTCGATGCGCGCGATCTCCTCGACGCGCTCCGTCACGGCAAGCGCGAGCTTCATCAGCAGGCGCCCGCGCGTCGCCGCGGACAGCCGGCCCCAGGGCCCGTCCAGCGTCTCGCCGAGCGCCGCGCGCGCGGCGCGCACGGCGGCGTCGACGTCGCGCGCGTCGCCGCGCGCGAGTTCGCCGGCGACTTCGCCCGTGCTCGGGTCGACGACCGGGATCGTCTCGCCGCCGGCCGCCGGCACGAAGGCGTTGCCGATGAAGTGCGCGGCGGTCATGGCGCCACCTTCGACGCCGAGATGCATTCGGCGATCGCCTTGCCCACGTCGACCGTCATCGCGGTGCCGCCCATGTCGCGGGTGCGCGGGCCGCTCTCGATCACGGTCTCGATCGCCTCGACGACGGCCGCCGCGGCGGCCTCGTAGCGCGCCTCGCCGTGGCCGAGGTGCTGCAGCATCAGCGCAGCCGACCAGATCTGGCCGATCGGGTTCGCGATCCCCTTGCCCGCGATGTCCGGCGCCGATCCATGCACCGGCTCGAACAGCGACGGGAACCGGCCCTCCGGGTTGAGGCTGGCCGAGGGCGCGATGCCGATGGTGCCGGTGCAGGCCGGGCCGAGGTCGGACAGGATGTCGCCGAACAGGTTGGAGGCGACGACCACGTCGAACCAGTCGGGGTGCAGCACGAAGTGCGCGCAGAGGATGTCGACGTGGAACTTGCGCGTCGAGACGTCCGGGTAGCGCTTCGCCATCTCGGCGAGGCGCTCGTCCCAGTAGGGCATCGTGATCGAGATGCCGTTGGACTTGGTCGCCGCGACCACGTTCTTCTTCGGGCGGCGCTGCGCCGCCTCGAACGCGAACTTCAGGATGCGGTCGACGCCGTGGCGCGTGAACACCGACTCCTGGATCGTGAACTCGCGCTCGGTGCCCGGGAAGGCGCGGCCACCGATGGAGGAGTACTCGCCCTCGGTGTTCTCGCGCACCACCAGGAAGTCGATGTCGCCCGGCACGCGGCCCGCGAGGGGCGAGGGCACGCCGCGCATCAGCTTCACCGGGCGCAGGTTCACGTACTGGTCGAAGTCGCGCCGGAACAGGATCAGCGACTCCCACAGCGCGACGTGGTCGGGCACGATGTCGGGGGCGCCGACCGCGCCGAAGAAGATGGCCTCGTGGCCGCCGACCTGCTCCTTCCAGTCGGCCGGCAGCATGGTGCCGTGCTTCACCCAGTGGTCGGTGCACCAGTCGTCGAAGCGGTCGAACGCGAGCTCGATGCCGAACTTGCTCGAGACGGCCTCGAGCACGCGCAGGCCCTCGGGCACGACTTCCTTGCCGATCCCGTCGCCGGGGATGACTGCGATGCGATGGGTCATGGGGTTCCTCTGTTCTGTCTTGCGTGGGAAGGATGGGGGAAGGTCAGCCGCGGCCGCGCTCGGCCAGCACGCCGGCGAGCTCGAGCACCATCGCCTGCGGCCCGGCCTCGCGGACGCCGCGGTCGAACGAGGACAGCACGGCCTGCGCGATGGCGTCGGCCGCGCCGGCCTCGGCGCTCATCCGCGTGTAGTAGCCGAGGTCCTTCTGCGCGTTGGCCATCGCGAACTTGAGCCCGCTGGGATCGTGCGCGAGCAGCCACGGCCGGATGCGCTCCAGCGCGGTGCCGCCGCCGCCGCCCTTGGCCAGGACTTCGACGAGCACGGCCGGGTCGATGCCCGCGCGCTGCGCACACGCCGCCGCCTCGGCGAGCAGCGCGACGAAGCCGAGCGAGACGTAGTTGTGGAGCAGCTTCATGCGATGCCCTGCGCCGACGGGCCCGGCATGGGCGATGTTCTCGGCGAAGGCCGCCAGCATCGGCCGCGTCTCCTCGAACAGCGCCGCATCGCCGCCCACCAGCAGGTTCAGGCGTCCCTCGGCCGCCTCCTTGGGCGTGCGCGTCATCGGCGCGTCGAGGAAGCGGCCGCCGGCGGCCTGGACCGCCTGCGCGAGCTTGAGCGTCGACGCCGGCACGGCGGTGGAGCAGTCGACGACGACCGTGCCCGGGCGCAGGCCGGCGAGCACGCCGCCCTCGCCCAGCAGCACCGCCTCGACCTCGGGCGTGCCCGTGACGCAGACGATGACCACGTCCGCCGCCGCGGCGAGCCGGTCGGCCCGGGTCTCGGTGCGCACGCCGGCCAGGCGCAGGGTGTCGAGCGGCTGGTTGCCGGGGTGCTCGAGGACGGTGAGCGGCCAGCCGTGCTTCAACAGGTTGCTGGCGATGCCATGGCCCATGTAGCCGATGCCCACCATGCCGATATTCTTCATCCGGGACCCCTCAAATGTCCTGTCATTCTCTTCAGGCGCCGCGGGCGGCGCCACCGTGTTTTCGGATATCAGGGTTTCTCGCGCCGCCGCCGGCACGCCATGTGCCGGAGGCGCGCTTCCCGCCGAGCTACGCCCATGCCGCCCACGCCCCCGATCCCACGCACGCGCCGCCGGCGCGCCCTGGTCGCCATGCTCGCCGGCGTGCCGCTGGCGCTGGTGCTCGCCATCGCGCTCGCCTGGGCGCTGGACGGGCTCTGGCTCAAGCCCGCGATCCAGCGCTACGTGATGTCGCACGCGGGCCGCAGCTTCGAGTTCAGCGAGATCCACGTCCGCGTCGACCGAGCCCTCGATCCCAGCGTGGAGTTCCGGGACCTGGCCGTGCAGAACGCACCCTGGGCGGACCCGCGGCCGCTGATCGTGGCGCGTCGCCTCAAGGCGACGTTCGCCTGGCGGACCCTGCTGGGCGGCGACATGACCGTGGTGCGGCTGCTGGAGCTGGAAGGCGCCGAGGTCGACCTCGAACGCCAGGCCGACGGCCTGCGCAACTGGCGCCTCGGACAGCCGGACGACCGCGGCCCGCCGCGCGTTCGCGTGCAGGCGCTGGACGCGCGCGAGAGCCGGCTCCACACGGTGCACCGCGGCATCGACCTGCGGGCGCTCGCGAGCATCGCGCCCCTGCCGGCGCCGCGGCCTGTCGCCGGGCGACCCGACCTGCCGCTCACCAAGCGCCTCGCGTTCGAAGGCACCTACCAGGGCCACGCCTTCGCCGGCAGCGCCGCGGTGAGCGAACTCCTCACCTTCGGCGAGAGCGGCGCCCGCTTCGCGTTCGACGGGGAAGGCCGCACGGAAGGCCTGCACCTGGAGGCCCGCGGCCTTGCGACCGACGCGCACCAGATGGACGACTCGGAGTTCGACGCGCGCGTGGCGAGCGAGGGCGAGCGGGGCTCGCTCTGGCCGCTGCCGCTGCGCGAGGCCTTCGCGCGCGTGCGACCCTTCGCCGCCACGGCCCACGTGACCAAGTCCGGCGGACGCTGGGCGGCGACCGGGCTGCAGGCGGAACTCGGGCACCGCACGCGCCTCGCGGGCGAGTTGCACGTGCTGGACGACCGCGACGCGGGCCGCCGGCGCCGCGTCGATGCGAGCCTGCGCGAGCCCCGCCTGGACCTCGCCGACCTGCGTGCGTTCACGGGCCAGGCCCCGGACGCGGCCCGCCCCGCGTCGGCGCCGGCGCCGGCGCGCAAGGAGGCCTCGCCCGACCAGCTGCGCACGCTCGACGCCTCCCTGGACGTGCACGACGCGCGCTTCGCGGACAGCGACCGCGGGCTCGTCCAGTCGCTGTCGATGCGGGCCAGGCTGGAGCGCGGCGTGCTGCGCCTCGAATCGCTCGATCTCGGGCTCGCCGGCGGCCACCTCGAAGGCAGCGCGACGCTGGACGCCTCGGGGCCGGAGGCGTCCCTGGCGCTCGCGCTGCAGGCGCGCGGGCTGCGGCTGGAGCGGCTGTCGGACAAGCTCGCGGCGAGCGGCGGCGTCGAAGGCCGGCTCGACGGCCGCGCCGCCTTGCGCGCGCAAGGCGCCACGCGCGAGGCGCTGGCGCGCTCCGCCGCGGGCACGATCGAGGCCGCGCTCGCGCCCGGCGCCAGCGTCACGCGGCGCGTCGACGCCAAGCTGGGCCTGAACGGCGACGAGTGGCTGCGCACGCTGTTCGACCACGACGAGCGCGTGCCGGTCGCCTGCGCCGCGCTGACGCTGGAGGTGGCGGGCGGCGTCGGCACGAGCCGGCGGCTGGTGTTCGAGACCGAGCGCACCGCGCTCGCCGGACGCGGCACGCTGGACTTCGCGGCCGGCACGCTGGACGCCACGCTGATGCCCGTGCGCAAGGAGCGCGCGCTGTTCGCGCTCGACCGCTCGCTGCACGCGAGCGGGCCCTGGCACGCGGTGAAGGTGGCGCTGGGGCCGCCGCTGGCGGACGCGAAGCCGCAGCGCTGCCCGTGAAGGGCGGAGACCGGGGTGCGGCCTGTGCCCGTGTTTCGCTCGCCGGCGTGTGAACACGGGGACAGGCCGAAGGCCAGTGCCCTCGCGCGCTACTCGTCGCAGGCCCGGGAGGTGTCCTCCGCGTGCTGCTCGCACGGCTCGGCCGGCGGCATCGCGCGCGGCGCGTCCGCGTCCTCGGTCTCGATGGCGGCGCCCTTCTCGAGCGTGCGGTGCACGGGGCAGCGGTCGGCGACGGCGATGAAGGCGGCGCGGCGCTCGGCGTCGAGCCCGGCCGGCAGCGAGATCTTGCGCACGAACACGTCGCGCCGCTCGGGCGTGCGCGTGTGCTCGACCTCGACCTTCACGTCGGGTCGCGGCCAGCCCTTCTTGTCGGCGTAGACGCGCAAGGTCATGGCGGTGCAGGCGGCGAGGCCGGCGCCGAGCAGGCCGTAGGGCGTGGGGCCGGTGTCGAGGCCGCCGGCGGTGACCGGTTCGTCGGCGACCAGCACGTGCTCGCCGATCGTGATGTCGGTGAGGAACAGGCCCGGCCCGCTCGCCTCGGCCACCGACGGCGGCGCCGACTCGCCGCCGACGGACGGCGCGCGCGCGGGCAGGTAGCGCGACGCCCAGGCGGCGATGACCTCGGCCGCGTACTCGGCGTCGGCCGCGCGCGTGAGCAGGTGGTTGGCGGTGTCCAGCGAGACGAAGCTCTTCGGGTGCTTCGCGGCACGGTAGATCGCGTTGGCGTTGTCGATGGCGACGGTCGAGTCGACCGGCGAGTGCAGGATGAGCAGCGCCCGGCCGAGGCGGCCGATGCGCTGCGCCGGGTCGTCGCGCTCGAGGTCGTCGAGGAAGCTGGCGCGCAGCGTGAACGGGCGGCCCTCCAGCTTCACCTGCGCCTCGCCGTTGGCCCGGATCTCCTCGAGCGCGCCCTTGAACTGGTCGGTGACGTGCTCGGCCGCGAAGGGCGTGGCGACGGTGGCGACCGCCTTCACGCTGGCGATCTCGCCCGCCGCGCGCAGCGCCGCGACGCCGCCCAGGCTGTGGCCGACGACGAGCGACGGCGCCATGCCGGCGGCGGTCATCGCCTCGGCGGCGGCGAGCAGGTCGGCGCTGTCGCCGCTGATGCCGTGGCGGCCGAACTCGCCGCCGCTCTCGCCCAGGCCGCTGAAGTCGAAGCGCAGCACGCCGAAGCCGCGCGCGGCGAGCGCGCGCGAGATGCGCGCCGCGGCGAGCGAGTCCTTGCTGCAGCTGAAGCAGTGCGCGAACAGCGCATGCCCGCGCGCGCGGCCGACGGGGGCCTCGAGGCGTCCGGTGAGGCGCTGGCCGGCGGCGCCGGTGAAGTCGAAGGCGGTGCTCACGACGCGGCCCCCGGCGCGGCCGCGGCCAGCGTGGTGTGGATCGGCAGGCCACCCTTGAGCGTCAGCGTGACCGGCGTGCGCTCGGCGATGTCGGCCAGGCGCGCGCGCTGCTCGTCGGTCAGCTCGCCCTCGACCGCGATCACGCGTTCGACGCGGGCCGAGGACTCGTCGCGGTGCAGGTGCAGCGACACGTGCACGTGCGCCAGCGGCCACGACTTGCGCTGGGCGTACATCTTCAGCGTGATGGCGGTGCAGGCCCCGAGGCCCGCCAGCACCAGCTCGTACGGCCCCGGCGCGGTGTCCTTGCCGCCGAGGACGGGCAGTTCGTCGGCCGCGAGCGCGTGGCGGCCCGCCTGGATGGTGACGGCGTAGGGGATCTCGCCGATGCTGGCCTTCACATGAGCCATGTTGGTCCTTTCGTTGGCGTCGCGCGCGACGGGCGCGCCACGGCCCGACGATACGCCCGGCGCGTGACGCGTGCCGGCGCCCGCATCAGGCCCCGACCTCGACGACCACCTTGCCGCGCGCTTGGCCGTCGCCGACGCGCTCGAGCGCGCGCGGCAGTTGCGCGAAGGGGAAGCCGGCGTCGATCACCACGCGCAGCCGCCCCTCCGCGACGAGCGCGGCCAGCTTCTCGAGGCGCGCGGGCGAGGGCTTGTGCTGCAGTTGCAGCGCGCGGATGCCGCGCGCCTCGGCAGCGGCCATGTCGGGTGGTTGCGTCAGGCTGACGAGCACGCCGCCGCGGCGCAGCACCTCCAACGACTGCGCCTGCGTCTTGCCGCCGCGGGTGTCGAGCACCACGTCGACGTCGCGCGCGACGCTGCGGAAGTCGGTGGCGCGGTAGTCGACGACCTCCTCGGCGCCCAGGCCGGCCACGAGGTCGCGGTTCCCGGCCGAGGTGGTGGCGATCACGCGGGCGCCGGCCAGGTGCGCGATCTGCACCGCGAAATGGCCGACCCCGCCGCTGGCCGCGTGGACGAGCACGGTCTGGCCGCTGCGCAGGCCGGCGGCCTCCATCAACGCCTCCCAGGCGGTGCCGGCCGCGGTCGGCAGCGCGGCGCCCTCGATCATCGAGACCTCGGCCGGCAGGCGCGCCACCGAGGCGGCGGGCGCGAGCAGCTTGCGCGAGAAGGCGCCGCCGCCCGCGTTCACCAGCACGCGCTCGCCGAGCTTGAAGTCGCCCGCGTGGGTGCCGACCTGTTCGATCACGCCGGCGGCGTCGTGGCCGAGGGCGAGCGGGAAGTCGACCGGGAGGAAGTCCTTCATCGCCCCGCTGATCACCTTCACGTCGAAGGGGTTCACGGACGCGGCCTCGACGCGGAGGACCACGTCCGACGCGCCGGCCTGCGGGTCGCGCACGTCTTCGAGTCGGGCCACCTCGGCCGGGTCGCCATAGGCGCGGATGAGCCAGGATTGCATGACGGAGTCCTCCACCGGTGGGGGATCCACCGTGCAGGGACGATACCCGAAGGGCGTCAGCCCGGGTCGGCCAGGGGACGCCGGGCGCAGGACGCGGGCGCGCGCCGCGGGCGCCACGAATCGCCCAGCAGCGAGACCAGCGACGCGATGACGGCCGTGAGCACGACCAGCAGCATCAGCGCCCAGCGCAGTGCGGTGGCCTGCGCGAGCCAGCCGATCACCGGCGGGCCGAGCAGCAGGCCCGTGTAGCCGAAGCCCGACACGAGCGCGATGGCGCGCGCGCGGGGGGCGTCGCCCGCGGCGCCGTCGCGCGCGTCGGCGTGGCGCGCGCCCGCGGCGAACGCGGAGGGCACGACGGTGGCGAGGCCCAGGCCCAGCGTGGCGAAGGCGATCAGGGTGGCGTCGACGCGTGCGAGCGCCAGCGCCGCCGCGAGGGCCACCGTGCCCGCGATCGTCAGCACGCGCAGCGGCCGCACGGGGCCGAAGCGCGCGACGACGCGGTCGCCGACGAGGCGCATGCTCGTCATCGCGCCGGCGAAGACGGCGTAGCCGAGCGCCGCGACGGACTCGCTCGCGCCGGCCTTCTCGCGCAACCAGATGGCGCCCCAGTCGGCCATGGCGCCCTCGACGAGGAAGCAGCAGAAGCAGATGACGCCCAGCCCGACCAGCACGCGATCGGCGCCGTGCAGGGGGCGCGCCGGCGCGGTCTCGTCCGCCCGCGGCCGCGCTGCGGGCGCGAGGGGCACGCGCGCCAGCAGCAGCGCGGCGACGACGAGGGCAAAGCCCAGGAGCCCGGCCATGCCGACCAGGTGCGCGGCCGGCGGCAGCCCCGCGTGCGCGGCCAGGCTGCCGAGGCCGGCGCCGACCAGGCCGCCGGCGCTCCACAGGCCGTGCAGTGAGGAGATCACCGGCCGCGCCATGCGCGCCTGCACGTCGACCGCGAGCACGTTCATCGCCACCTGCATGCCGCCGTTGGCCATGCCCAGCTCGAGCATCACGAGCACGAGCGAGGGCACGATGCCCACGAGGTAGGGCGCGGGCATCAGCAGCAGCGTGAGCACGCCCGCGAGCAGCGCGAGCTGGCGTGCGCCGAGCAGCCGCGCGCCGCGTCCCACGAGCGGAAAGGACAGCAGCACGCCGGCCGACAGCGCGAACAGCACGCTGCCGAGCGCGCCGTCGCCCAGGTGCAGGCCCTCGCGCAGCGCCGGCAGGCGCGAGACCCAGGACGCGAAGGCCGCGCCGTTGACGAAGAACACGAGCCCCAGCCCGGCGCGGGCGCGGCGGGCGGCCGCGGGCGGCAGGTCGACGGGGTCGGGGACATCGGTCATGGGTGGCATCGTATCTCCGAATCCGCCACGGTCAAGCACATTCAATCAACTTCGAGCAGAGTGCCGGGATGCGTGCACTACAATCCGCGCATCCCGTCCGCCGCCGTCACCTCCTTTGAACTCAGACGCCCAGTCCCCGCGCTTCACCGCCGAGCGCCAACGCCGCATCGAGCGGTTGCTGCGCGAGCAAGGTCGCGTGGAAGTGCTCGAACTTGCTCGAATCCTGCAGGTGTCCGAGCACACGGTCCGGCGCGACCTGCTGGCGCTGCAATCGCAGGGCGTGCTGCAGCGCACCCACGGCGGCGCCGTCACGCTGGACACCTCGCGCCTGGATCTCGCCGCCCGCGCCGCCGTGCTGCCCGAGGCGAAGGCGGCGATCGGCCGCGCCGCCGCGGCGCTGATCGAGCCGGGGCAGACGCTGGTGCTCGACGCCGGCTCCACGCCGCTCGCGATGGCGCGCGCGCTGACGGTGCGGCCGCTGACCATCATCACCAGCTGCCTCGACATCGCCGCGCTGTTCGCCGACGACCCGCAGGTCTCGATCGCCCTCACCGGCGGCACCTGGCAGCGCACGCAACGCGCGCTGTGGGGGCCCGCGGCGATCGCGATGCTCGCGCAGTGCCGCGCCGACTGGGCCGTGCCGGGCGCCTGCGCGATCCACGCGACGCTGGGCGTGAGCGCGCCCGACGAGGCGGACGCGGCGACCAAGCGCGCGATGATCGCCTGCGCGCGCCGCACGCTCATCCTGGGCGACCACTCCAAGCTGCAGAACGTCGCCGCCTTCCACGTCGCCGCGTGGTCGCAGGTCGACACCCTGCTGCTCGACGAGGCCTGGCCCGAGGGCAGCGCCGCGGGGCTGCCGGTACGCGTGGCCGATCAGAGTTCGTCGTAGAACGGGATCGGGCCGCGCTGCGGGGTCTGGTCCGGCAGCTCGACGACGGTCCGGTCGACGAAACACCAGCCCCAGCCCTCCGGCGGGTCGTAGCCTTCGATGATGGGGTGGCCGGTGGCGCGGAAGTGCGCGCTGGCGTGGCGGTGCGGCGAGTCGTCGCAGCAGCCGACGTGGCCGCAGGTCCGGCACAGGCGCAGGTGCACCCAGCGCGAGCCGATCTTGAGGCACTCCTCGCAGCCGAGCGCGCTCGGCGTGACGTGCGCGACCTGGTCGAGATGGGTGCAGGGCTTGGGCTTGCTCATGGGACGGTCTCCGGTGGGGGGGACGCGTTCCATTGTGCGGCCTGCGGCGGATGTGGCGCTGCAGGTGTCCAGGGTGTCCACATATAGAACTGCCCCGGCGCGCGGTCTTCGCTGCGGCGATGGCGGCCGCGCGGGCACGCCTCGAACGGCATGGCGCACCGCGGGTATTCACGCGGCCCGGGCGCACGCGGGCTCCTAGATTGGACATCGGCCGCGCGGACGGTCCGCGCGTGCCTCCAAAGAACGGAGCCAGCCATGCGAGACAAGTCATCCCTCGCGCGGGCGCTGCTGTGCGCCTGCGCGATCACGGCGGGGGCCGTCGCGTCCGCCCAGACGCGCGCGCCCGCCGCCGCCGCGCTGCCGCAGGTCGCGTTTCCCAAGCCCGAGTACGTCGTCGATCCGGCGTGGCCGCGACCGCTGCCGCACAACTGGATCATCGGGCAGGTGGGCGGGGTCGCCGTCGACCAGCACGACAACATCTGGGTCTACCACCGTCCGCGCTCGCTCACGGTCGACGAGGCGGGCGCGGTGCAGGTGCCCAAGCGCTCGATCTGCTGCGTGCCCGCGCCCCCGGTGCTCGAGTTCGACCAGCAGGGCAACCTGCTGCGCTCGTGGGGCGGCGCCGGCGACGGCTACGACTGGCCCACGAGCGAGCACGGCATCTGGGTCGACCAGGACGACAACGTCTGGCTGGCGGGCAACGGCGCGACCGACCGCCAGCTGCTCAAGTTCACGTCCAAGGGCAAGTTCCTGATGCAGATCGGCCACCCCTCGAGCGATCCGCTGGACAGCAAGCGCACCGACATCCTCGGCCAGCCCGCCTCCGTCACCGTGGACGACGCCGCGCGCGAGGTCTACGTGGCCGACGGCTACGGCAACAAGCGCGTGATCGTCTACGACGCCAGGACGGGCGCGTTCAGGCGCCTGTGGGGCGCGTACGGCCACGTGCCCGATGACGCCGATCCCGGGCCGTACGACCCGTCGGCGCCGGTCGACCAGCAGTTCCGCAACCCGGTGCATTGCGTGCGCATCTCCGTCGACAACCTCGTCTACGTGTGCGACCGCGTGAACGACCGCATCCAGGTGTTCAGCAAGGCCGGCCAGTTCGTGAAGGAGTTCTTCGTCCACACCGACACGCTCGGCAACGGCTCGGTGTGGGACCTGAGCTTCAGCACCGACCCGCTGCAGAAGTACCTGGTGCTGGTGGACGGCGAGAACAACGTCGTCTGGACGCTCAACCGCACGAGCGGCGACGTGGTCGACAAGCAGTTCCGCAACGGCCGCAATGCCGGGCAGTTCCACTGGGTGCACCAGTTCGCGACCGACTCGCAGGGCAACCTCTACACGGGCGAGGTGGACACGTCCAAGCGCATGCAGAAGTTCACGCTGCAGCACTGAGCGGGGCGGGATCCGAAGGCTTGGGCTCAGACTCGGCGGCTAACGTGGAGGGATGTCCGTCCCTCCGCCGTCCGTCCGGCGCGGGCGATGAGCCCGGTCGCGCGCCTGCGTGACCTGCTCGTCGGCCTGCGCGATCTCCGCCTCGTCCGCGCGCAAGCCGTGCGCGTCTACCCCGGCGCCGACGCGGCGGCCCGGCGGCGGCGAGGGGCGTTCCGTCGCTCGGCGCTGCTGAACGCGCGCGCGCACCACACCCTGACGGCCTTCTTCGCGCAGCCGGCGTGGCAGGGCATCGCCGCGGCGCATCCGCAACTGCTGCAGAAGGTGCACAAGCCCTACCCGTGGCGTGGGCCGGAGGTCGAGGAGCGCGTCGCGATCGTCCGGCGCCACTACGAGCTCGCGCGCGAGCGCTTCGGCGCCCGGCTCCTGGACGCCATCGCGGGAGAACGCGAGGTCGCGCTGGTGGACGTCGCGCTGCCCGACGGCGCGGGCGTGCTGCCCGTCTCCCTCGGCAAGCAGCCGCGCTTCGAGCGCGAGGGCGAGCTCACGCTGTCCTTGCGCGACCCCTTCGGGTCGCTGCTCTACTCGGCCTGCTTCACGCTGTGCGAGCGCGGCGGCGAGGTCGGGCTGGTCGTGGGCTCGCTCAACGGGACGGCACCGCGCGACGTCCTGCGCCACATCACCAAGCTCGCCTGCGGCGTGCGGCCGCAGAGCCTGCTGGTGTTCGTGCTGCAGCAGGTGGCCGCGCTGACGCAGGCGCGATTCGTCCTCGCCGTCGGGCGCGAGACGCACGCCTACTGGGGCAACCCGCGCCACGACGAGATCCTGTTCGACTACGACGCGTTCTGGCGCGAGGAAGGCGCCCTCGCGCGTCCGGACGGTCTCTACGCGCTGCCGCTCGCGCCGCGGCGGCGCACGCCCGCGGAAGTGCCGAGCCAGAAGCGCGCGCTCTACCAGCGCCGGTATGAGTGGCTGGGCCGGGTCGCCGAGGCGCTGCGGGCCCAGTGGACGGCCGTGGCCTGAGTCACCAGAAGACCTCGGCCCGCACCAGCCGCGAGAGGCCGCGCCGCCCGGCCTTCGCCGACTCGCTGCTGCGGGCGTGCAGCCAGCCGGCGGCGAACCAGGCGCGCGGGTCGCGCTCGGCGGCGGCCTCGAAGCGACGCGCGGCGAGCGCGTGGTCGATGTGCTCGCCCAGCGCGTCCTGCGCATCGGACGCCGCGCGCGCCCAGGCCTCGACGCGGCCCTTGCGGAAGAGCGGGGCGGCGAAGTCGGCCAGGTAGCGCAGGCGCTTCAGGCGCTTGCGGGTGCGGTGCTGATCGTCCAGGGGCAAGGTCTCGAAGGCACGCGCGGCGTCGGCCAGGCGGTGCAGCAGCTTGTCCAGCCGGCGGCGCAGGAGCGCCGTCGGCTTGGCGTCCGCCGGGCCTTCCGGCGTCGCCTGCGACCAGGCCAGCAGTCGCAGCATCTCGCACTGGAAGTCGGAGCCGCGCACCAGCGCCCCGATGTCGGGTGCGGTCCCGCCGGGGGAGTCGGGGTCGGTCAGCGGCGCGCCGGCGCGGCGCAGTTCGGGGGCCAGCGTGGCGGCGACCACATGGCGGTCGCGCACGGTGCCCAGCGCGTCGAAGACCGGCGCCAGGCGCGGCTCGACCTCCGCGGCCATGCCCGGCGCGAGCGCGTCGAGTTCGCGCAGCGCGGTGCGCAGGCGGCGCAGGCCCACGCGCGCCTGGTGCACGTGCTCGGGGTCGTGGCTGCCGCCGGCGATCTCGCCGGCATTGGGAAGGATCTGCGCGAGGCAGGCGGCGACGATGGCACGCAGGGGCGCGTCGCCGCGCATGCCGCGCGCGAGCCCGGGCGGCTCGGCCTTGACGGGATCGGCGTACTCGCGGTCCGTGGCGAGCAGCGTGCCCCGGTGGGCCTTGGAGACGACGTCGAGCCAGAGGCCGTGGCGCACCTGCCAGTCGCGGCCCATCGCGTAGAGCGCCTGTGGATCGCCTCGCTTGATCTCGAGCTCCAGCTCCGCCAGCGGACGGATGCGGTCGCCGGCCACCAGGCGCCCCTCGTCCAGCGACCATTCGACCAGGGCCTCGCGATAGGGCAGCAAGCGCCGCAGGCGCACGACCTCGGCGCGGTAGGTCTCGCGCAGCGGCGGGTCGCCGTTCGTGTCGAGGAGCCTGCGCAGCAGGGCGCCGACCTCGGTGCCGTCGTGCAGCGCCGGATCGGGCGCCGAGGGCTCGGCGCCGGGCGCGAGCTCGACCTCGTGCTCGAGGCGCTCCACGACATGCGCGCGACTCGCCTTCAGCGTCTGCACCCAGCGCGCGTTCTCGCGCCGCAGGCGCCACGCGACGCGATGGCGCGCGAGCAGGTTGTCGCGGGTGTCGAAGTAGCGGGCGTCGAGCTCGACGCGCTCCAGGTGGCGCTGGCCGACGGCCTTCAGCAGGTGCTCGCGCCCGCCGGGCGGCAGGCGGAACTTGAGTTCGAGTTCGCTCATGGTGGGCTTCGCGCCGGCGCGCCCCGGGGGCGGGACGCCTGCTGCCGGCCGCCCATTCTGCGGCGAAACCAGGCGCTCAGGACAGGCCGCCGAGGACGCGGCTCAGCAGCGCCATCTCGGGCTCGGGCACCCCGGGCGCCTCGACCTCGGGCGGCGCCGCGACGCGGCGGCCGCGGCCGATGTCGCGGGCCGACCAGTCGAGGATCTCGAGGCGGCCGTCGGGGTGCTCGACCAGCGCGGTGAGGCTCTCGACCCAGTCGCCGTCGTTGCAATACAGCACGCCGTCGATGTCGCGCATCTCGGCGTGGTGGATGTGGCCGCAGACGACGCCGTCGGCACCGCGCTTGCGCGCCTCGCGCGCGACCGCGACCTCGAAGTCGCTGATGTAGCTCACCGCGCGCTTGACCTTCTGCTTCAGGTACTTGGACAGGCTCCAGTACGGCAGCCCCAGGCGCGCGCGCGCCGAGTTGAACCAGGCGTTGAGCTTGAGCGTGAACTCGTAGAGCGAATCGCCGACGTAGGCGAGCCACTTCGCGCACTGGATGACGCCGTCGAACAGGTCGCCGTGGGTGATCCACAGGCGGCGGCCGTCCGCCGTCACGTGCACCCAGTCGTGCACGACCTCGACGCCGCCGAACTCGTGCTCGACGTAGCGGCGCGCGAACTCGTCGTGGTTGCCGGGGATGAACATCACCCGCGTGCCCTTGCGCGCCTTGCGCAGCAGCTTCTGGATCACGTCGTTGTGCGTCTGCGGCCAGTACCAGGAGCGGCGCAGCTGCCAGCCGTCGATGATGTCGCCGACCAGGTAGAGCTGGTCGCAGTCGACCTCGCGCAGGAAGTCCAGCAGGGCCTCGGCCCGGCAGCCCGGGGTGCCCAGGTGGAGGTCGGAGATCCACACGGTGCGGACGCGGAGCGTCGCGCCGTCGCGCGGCGCGCTCTCCAAGGACGCAGCAGCCGGAAGGTCGTGTCGATCCATGGGCGCATCATGGTGGCGCCGCATGATGGTGGCGCGACAAGGGCGTGACGAACCCGTGACGCGGCACCAATGAGAAACGCCCGCGCGGCAGGGGCCGGGCGGGCGTCGTCCGAGCCCGGGCGCGACCGGGGTCGCGGCCGGGTTCGGGTGCGTCAGAACGCGTGGCGGACGCCGAGCGCGAACTCGGTGACGTCGTTGTCGCCGGCGGTCGTCAGGCCGGCCGGGATCGACTGGTTGTAGCGGCCCAGGCCCTTGGAGCCGGCGCCCGAACCGTTCTGGAAGCGCGACAGCGCCGTGTAGAAGGCGGTGCGCTTCGAGAAGTCGTACTGGTACCCGATGCCGTAGGCATTGGTCGTGCTGCTGGCGACGTGCTCGGGCTTGTTCTGCACGTACTGGACGCGGAACAGGTTGGCGCCGAGGCGGTAGTCGCCGCCGACCCAGAAGCCCTGGCCGCCGAGGTCCAGGCTGCGCTTGTCGTCGACCTTCAGGTAGCCGCCGGTGACGTGGAACGCGTCGAAGCCGTAGTTCGCGGCGACGGTGATGACGTTCACGTCGGTCGACGCGGCTTCCGTCGCGCCCTGGGCCTTGTCCTGGACGAACGAGACGATCGCGTCCAGGCCGTAGTTGGTGTAGCGACCCGACACGTCGATCAGGTGGTTCTCGTTCGTCTGGCCGGTGACTTCGCCGGCGCCGTACATCAGCGTGCCGACGAAACCGGCGTACGACGGGGACGTGTACTTGACCGAGTTGTTCACGCGATCCGGGCCGCCGTTCAGGGCCGAGCCGGAGGCCGGCGGGGTGGCGGTCGCGGACGAACCGGCGGTCGGCTCGTAGCCGTTGGCGAAGCCGCCGATCACGGCCGTCGAAGCGCCCACCGCCACGTTGCTGAACTCGCTGAAGTCGGTCGCGGCGTAGTAGATGCTGCTGTACTGGCGGCCGGCGCTGAACGTGCCGAACGGGGCCTTGATGGCGCCATAGGCCTGGCGGCCGAAGAGCGCGCCGCCCTGGGCGGAGCCGCCGGTGTCGACGTTGATGCCGCCTTCGAGGACGAACTGGGCCGAGATGCCGTCGCCCAGGTCTTCGGTGCCCTTGAAGCCGATGCGGCTGCCCTGCAGGCCGCCGGAACCTTCGCGGACCTGGGTCGCGGCGCCCTTGGCGTACGCGCCGTAGACGTCGACGATGCCGTAGACGGTGACGCTGGACTGGGCGAACGCGGGCGCAGCAAGGGCGAGCGCAACCGCGCTGAGAGCATATTTCATGGGATGACCCCTCAGATTAAGGTGTAGGTGGAAAGGCGAATGACCCGCAATGTGAATTCGTTGTTCTCTTCTTCGCAGGCCAAGATCGGTGCACACCGTCCCCGGCAAAATTATCCGGGGTCGCTGGAGGCACTGACTTGATCCGAGGCAACTTTTGACGCTTGAGCTGATGAGGAAAACGAGCATGCGGACGCCGTGCGTCCTCGGAAGAAAGCCATGTTCCGGAGCCAATGTGACCACGGGAAGACACGGGGCGATTCTGGCCGAGCAATTCTGAAAACTGACGCGCAGCCACAACTGACCACTCGCTACCAGGGGGTTATCCCCCGGTCACCGAAGGTGCAAACCCGAATGCTGCTATACGCCATGCCCCACCGGAAACCCTGAGTTGCCAAGGCCCCGGGACGCGGCTACAGTGCCGCGCAAACGTTTGCGCAAACGATTGCGCAGCACGTTCGGGCGGTCTCCACGAAGGGATCGCCGGTGTTCCCGCCCCCGACAACCCAGGAGACAAAGACATGATCCGACCGTTCCGCCGCCACGCGCTCAAGTCCCTCGCCGGCGTGGCCGTCCTCGCGTTGCTGCCGCTGTCGGCGGCCCACGCCGCCGATGCCAAGCCGCGCGTCGCGCTGGTGATGAAGTCGCTCGCCAACGAGTTCTTCCAGACCATGCAGGACGGCGCCAAGGCCGACCAGAAGGCGCGTTCGGGCGAATACACGCTGATCGCCAACGGCATCAAGGACGAGACCGACACGGCCGCCCAGATCAAGATCGTGCAGCAGATGATGGTCGAGCACGTCGACGCCATCGTCATCGCCCCGGCCGACTCCAAGGCCCTCGTGCCCGTGCTGGCCGACGCCGCGTCCAAGGGCATCATCGTCGTCAACATCGACAACAAGCTCGACGAGGCCGCGCTGAAGGAGAAGGGCCTCGTGGTGCCCTTCGTCGGCCCCGACAACCGCAAGGGCGCGAAGCTCGCCGGCGACTTCCTCGGCAAGCAGCTCAAGGCCGGCGACAAGGTCGGCATCCTCGAAGGCGTCTCCACCACGTTCAACGCGCAGCAGCGCACCGCCGGCTTCAAGGACGCGATGGCCGCGGTCAAGGCCGACGTCGTGAGCACGCAGTCGGGCCAGTGGGAGATGGACAAGGCCAACGGGGTCGCCGCCGCCATGCTGCGCGAGCACCCCGACCTGCGCGCCCTGCTCGCCGGCAACGACAACATGGCGCTCGGCGCCGTCGCCGCGATCAAGTCCTCGGGCAAGACCGGCAAGGTGCTGGTCGTCGGCTACGACAACATCGGCGCCATCAAGCCGATGCTCGCCGACGGCCGCGTCCTGGCCACGGTCGACCAGTTCGGCGCCAAGCAGGCCGTGTTCGGCATCGACACCGCCCTCAAGGCCCTGAAGGACAAGAAGGCGCAGAAGGACCTGCCGCCGGTGGTCGAGACCGACGTCAAGCTGGTCACCAAGTAAGTCGCCGCGCGCCGCGCCGGTCGCCCGGCGCGGCACCGACCATCCGAGCCTCCCCATGAACGATCCCCGCGTCCTGCTCGCCGGACGCGGCATCGGCAAGCGCTACGCGACGCCGGTGCTGTCCGGCGTCGACTTCGAGCTGCGCGCCGGCGAGGTGCTCGCCCTCACGGGCGAGAACGGCGCCGGCAAGAGCACGCTGTCGAAGATCGTGGCCGGCCTCGTCGAGCCCAGCGAGGGCAGCCTCGAGCTCGCCGGCGCCCCCTATCGGCCGAGCTCGCGCCAGGACGCCGAGCGCCTGGGCGTGCGCATGGTGCTGCAGGAGCTGGGCCTCGTGCCCACGCTGAGCGTCGCCGAGAACCTGCTGCTCGACCGCCTGCCCAGCCGCGCCGGCTTCATCCGCCGGGACGTGCTCGACGCCGAGGCGCGCAAGCTGATGGCGCTGATCGGCCTCGACGACGTCGATCCGCGCATGCCCGTCAGTGCGCTCGGCGTCGGCTACCAGCAGATGGTCGAGATCGCGCGCGCGCTGTCCGGCGAGTGCCGCCTGCTGATCCTCGACGAGCCCACCGCCACCCTCACCGCGCGCGAGATCGAGCGCCTGTTCCACCAGATCGCGCTGCTGAAGGCGCGCGGCGTGGGCATCGTCTACATCTCGCACCGCCTCGACGAGCTGCAGCAGATCGCCGACCGCGTGATGGTGCTGCGCGACGGCCGCCACATCGACACCCGGCCGATGCGCGAGCTCACGCAGGCCGACATCGTGCGCCGGATGGTGGGCCGCGACGTCGAGGAGAGCCTCGACCGCCCGCGCCGTCCGGCTCGCGGGGTCGCATTGAAGGTGAACGGCCTCGCGCGCGGCAACGCCGTGCGCGACGTCAGCCTCGAGCTGCGCCGCGGCGAGATCCTCGGCCTGGCCGGCCTGGTCGGCGCCGGCCGCACCGAGCTGCTGCGCCTGATCTACGGCGCCGACCGCAAGGACGCCGGCACCGTCACGCGCGGCGACACCGCCGAGGTGCTCGCACTGCGCTCGCCGCTGCAGGCGGTGCGCGCGGGCATCGGCCTCGTCACGGAAGACCGCAAGTCGCAGAGCCTGCTGCTGCCGCTCGCCATCCGCGTCAACGCGACGCTGGCGAACCTGCGCGCCGTGTCGTCCGGCGGCTGGCTGCGCGGCGAGGCCGAACGCGCCGAGGTCGCGCGCCTGCGCGATCTCCTGCGCGTGCGCAGCGACTCCATCGAACAGCCCGTCGACCAGCTCTCGGGCGGCAACCAGCAGAAGGTCGTCTTCGCCCGCTGGCTGCATCGCGACAGCGACGTGCTGCTGCTCGACGAACCCACGCGCGGCGTCGACATCGGCGCGCGCGCCGACATCTACGCCCAGATGGATCGCCTCGCCGAGGCCGGCAAGGCGCTGCTCATGGTCTCGTCCGACCTGCGCGAGCTGATGTCGGTCTGCGACCGCATCGGCGTGATGAGCGCCGGCCGCCTCGTGCGCACGTTCGAGCGCGGCGAATGGACCCAGCAACTCCTGCTCGAGGCCGCCTTCAGCGCCTACGCGGGCAGCGAACAGACACAGGCTGCCACGGCATGACCAAAGCTCCCCCCACCACCCCGCGCGGCGCGCTCGCGAGCGCGCTCGGCACGGTCGCCGGCCTGCTGGTCGCGCTCGCGCTCATGGTCGGCTTCTTCAGCTGGCAGAGCCAGTACTTCTTCACGGCCGACACCTTCGTCACGATCGCCAACGACATCCCCGCGGTCGCCGTCACGGCGGTCGGCATGACCTTCGTGCTGATCATCGCGGGCATCGACCTCTCGGTGGGCTCGGTGATGGCGCTCGCGGCCGCGGTCGCGGGCATCGCCATGCTGCAGTGGCAGTGGTCGCTGTTCCCGGCGCTGCTGCTCGCGATGGGCGTCGGCCTCGCCGTCGGCGCGGCCAACGGCGCCATCACCGTCGCCTGGCGGCTGCCCTCCTTCATCGTGACGCTGGGCATGCTGGAAGTCGCGCGCGGCGCGGCCTACATCGCCACCGACTCGCGGACGCAATACATCGGCTCGAAGATCGACTGGCTCGGCAAGCCGCTCGCGGCGGGCCTGTCGCCGGCCTTCTTCATCGCGATCGCCATCGTCGTCATCGCGCAGATCGTGCTGACGCGCACCGTGTTCGGTCGCTGCATGATCGGCATCGGCACCAACGAGGAGGCGATGCGCCTGGCCGGCGTCGACCCGCGCCCGGTCAAGATCGCCGTGTTCGCGATCGCCGGGCTGCTCGCCGGTCTCGGCGGCATGTTCCTGTCCTCGCGCCTGGAGGCCGCCGACCCGAACGGCGGCATCGGCGCCGAGCTGGTGGTGATCGCGTCGGTGGTGATCGGCGGCACCAGCCTGGCGGGCGGGCGGGGCTCGGTGGCGAGCACGTTCTTCGGCGTGCTGGTGATCTCGGTGCTGGAGGCCGGCCTGGCGCAGATCGGCGCGAGCGAGCCGACCAAGCGCATCATCACGGGCTTCGTGATCATCGTCGCGGTGGTCCTGGACACCCTGCGCGAGCGTCACAAGAAATGACCGGCGCCCGCGCATGACGGCGAAGAAGGTCCTGGCCCGCGGCCACGCCGCCCCCGCCAAGGGGCGCGCGAGCATCCACGACGTCGCGGCGCGCGCCGGGGTCTCGGTCACGACCGTCTCGCACGCCCTCAACGGCACGCGCTTCGTGAGCGAGCAGGCGCGCGCCAAGGTCGAGGAGGCCGCGCACGCGCTCGGCTACGTGCCGAGCCAGGTCGCGCGCGGCCTCAAGCACAACACGACGCGCACGCTGGGCATGCTGGTGCCCAACAACTCCAACCCGTATTTCGCGGAGATCATCCGCGGCGTCGAGCACCACTGCTACGCCGCGGGCTACAGCCTCGTGCTGTGCAATTCCAACGACGACCCGGAGCGCCAGGCCGCGCACCTGCGCGTGCTGGCGGAGCGTCGCGTCGACGGGCTGGTGCTGGTCGCCTCGGGCGACGACGCGCAGATCGCACGCGCCTGCGCCGACCTGCGCCTGCCGCTGGTGCTGGTCGACCGCGAGATCGACGCCATCGAGGCCGACCTCATCGAGGCCGACCACGCCGCCGGCGGCGAGCTCGCCACCGCCCACCTGCTCGCGCTCGGCCACGCGCGGGTGGCCTGCATCGGCGGGCCGGCCGGCCTGCGCCCCAGCGACCAGCGCGAGGCCGGCTGGCGGCGCGCGCTCGCCGGCGCGGGCGTCGCGCCGCGCGAGGACGAGTTCGTGCGCGGCGACTTCGGGCCCCAGAGCGGCGCCGCCGCGATGCGTCGCCTGCTCAAGTCGCGCCGCCGCCCCACCGCCGTCTTCGTCTGCAACGACCTGATGGCGATCGGCGCCCTCGCGGCCGCGCATGCCGAAGGCCTGGACGTGCCGCACGACCTCTCGGTGGTGGGCTTCGACGACATCGAGCTCGCCGCCTACACCATGCCGCCGCTGACCACCGTCGCCCAGCCGAAGGAGGCCATCGGCACCGGCGCGGCCGAGCTCCTGCTGGAGCGCCTCGGCGCCGGACGCAGCGAGCCGCGCCGCGTCATCCTGCAACCCGAACTGCGCGGGCGCGCCTCCTGCGCCGCGCCCACCGAACCATGAACCCGCCCATCGTCGTCGTCGGCAGCCTCAACATGGACCTCGTCATGCGCATGGCGCGCGTGCCCGCGGCCGGAGAGACGCTCTCCGGGCACGACTTCGCGACCCTGCCCGGCGGCAAGGGCGCCAACCAGGCCGTGGCCTGCGCTCGCATGGGCTCGCCGGTGGCGATGGTCGGCCGCGTCGGCGCCGACCCCAACGGCGACGTGCTGCGCGCCGGGCTCGCCGCCGACGGCATCGCGTCCGGCGAGGTCGAGGCGCTCGCCGGCGTGCACACCGGCGTCGCGATGATCTGGGTCGAGGACGACGGCGAGAACCGCATCGTGCTCGCCCCCGGGGCCAACGGCCGCATGGACGAGGCCGGCGTCGCTCGCGCCGGCGCGCTCATCGACGGCGCGGCGATGCTCGTCGCCCAGCTCGAGGTGCCGCTGCCCGCGGTCGCCGCCGCGATCGCGCGCGCGCAGGCCGCCGGCGTCCCCGTCCTGCTGAATCCCGCTCCCGCCGCGCCGCTGCCGGACGCGCTGTGGGCGCAGATCGACCTGCTGGTCGTCAACGAGAGCGAGGCCGCGCTGCTCTCGGGCCTGCCCGTCGCCGGCCCCGACAGCGCTTTCGCGGCCGGCGCGGCGCTGCGCGCCCGCGGGCCCGGCCGCGTCATCGTCACGCTGGGCGCGCAGGGCGTGGTCGTCGTCGACGAGCACGGCCCGCGCCACGCCGCGGCACGCGTCGTGCAGGCGGTGGACACCACCGCCGCCGGCGACACCTTCATCGGCGCGCTGGCCACCGCGCTGCGCGAGGGCCGCACTCTCGACGAGGCCGTCGCGCTCGGCCAGGCGGCGAGCGCCCTGTGCGTCACGCGCCCCGGCGCGCAGGTCTCCATCCCGTACCGGCACGAACTCGTCGGCGCCTTCGCGCCGTGAAAACGCCCCGACCATGAAACGCACCACGCTGCTCCACGCCGAACTGTCGGAGATCATCGCCAGCCTCGGCCACGGCGACCTGCTCGTGATCGGCGACGCCGGCCTGCCCATCCCCGAGGGCCCGCGCCGGATCGACCTCGCGCTCACCGCCAACATCCCGCGCTTCCACGAGACGCTGACGGCCGTGCTGAGCGAGATGCAGGTCGAACGGGCCGTCATCGCGAGCGAGCTGCCCGCGGCCAACCCGGCGGTGCATGCCGACCTGCTGCGCCTGCTCGGCGAGACGCCGGTCTCGACGATGTCGCACGAGAACTTCAAGGCACAGACGCGCGTCGCGCGCGCGGTGGTGCGCACCGGCGAGTTCAGCCCCTACGCGAACGTGATCCTGCGCGCGGGCGTCGTCTTCTAGCGCGCCGGCGGCAGCACCAGCCGCCGCCGCCCGAACAGGAGCCCGTCGACCGAGTACGCCCCCGGCCCCAGCAGTCCGAGCGAGGCCGCCTGCACCAGCACCAGGGCGGTCACCGGCTCGAACGACTGCAGCGCGAAGAACGCCTCGGCGACGAGGCACAGCATGCAGGCGAGGGGCGTCCACAGCCCGAGCAGCAACAGCACCGCCAGCGCCCCCGCGAGCAGGTAGCCGAGCCCGAGGCCCGGCGACAGGTGGGCCCAGGCGTCGAGGCCGAACATCACGGCCACGCAGCCGCGGAAGAGGATGAGGGCGACACCCGGCCCGCTGGACGGAAACGTCGAGAACAGCCGTTGCATCCGCGCGATGCTAGGGGCGGGCCGCTCCGCGCGGAAGTGCGCGCAACGGTGAGCGCAGGATTACCCGAAAGGGTGTCCGACCAGCGTCCGCGCCGCGATCCGCCGGGCTCCAGGATCGCTACAGTCTAGGGGGTCCACCCCGTCGCCCCTTCCCTTCCGGTGTCCTTCCAACGCGCCCTCCGTCGGCTCCTGGCGCTCGCCCTGCTCGCGGCGCTGGCGTCGGCCGCCCGGGCCATGGACCCGTCGCTGCCGCTGGCGCAGCTGCACCGCACGCGATGGACGCCGCGCGAGGGCGCGCCCGCCGACGTCAGCGCGCTGGCCCAGACGCCCGACGGCGCGCTCTGGATCGCCGCCTCCACCGGCCTGCTGCGCTTCGACGGCGTGCGCTTCGACCGCTTCCGCGCGCGGCCCGGCGAGGCCTCGCTGTCGGAAGACCTGTCCGCCCTCTACACCTCGCCCGGCGGCGAGCTCTGGATCGGCGGCCGCCTCGGCGGCGTGCACGTGCTGCGCGGCGGCCACCTGACGAGCTGGGACGCGCGCGACGGCCTGCCGGTCAACACCGTGCTCGCCTTCGCGCAGCTGCCCGACGGCCGCACCTGGGTCGGCACCACCAACGGCCTGTACCTGCTCGAAGGCGCGCGCTGGACCGCCATCGGCGCCGAGCGCGGCCTGCCCGCCCGCTTCATCTCCTCGCTGCTGGTCGACGCGCGCGGCTCGCTGTGGGCGACCGGCCTGGACGGCACCTTCGAGCTGCCCAAGGGTGCCGCCACGTTCACGCGCCGCATCGCGGGCAACGACGGCCTCGGCGTGCTGGGGCGCGGCCCGGACGGCGCGGCCTGGCTCGCGAGCCGCGACCGCGGGCTGCGCCCCGTGCCGGCGGACGCCGCCGCCGCGCCGCCGCGCGACGCGCGCGGCCCGCAGTTCAACGCCTTCCTGTTCGACCGCGACGGCGGCCTGTGGCTCTCGGCCGAGCACGACGGCATCTCGCGCGTGCCCTCGGGCGAGCGCCTCGGCGGATCCGGGCGCGCGCAGGCGCTGGCGCAGCTCGAGCATCCCGCGCGCGAGAGCACGCCGCCGCCCGACCGCCTCGACGCGATCCTCGAGGACCTCGAGGGCGACATCTGGATCGGCTCCACCGACGGCATCGAGCGCTTCCGCCGCGTGCGCATCCGGCCGGTGGCGGCGTCGTCCGGCGCCTGGCCTGCGGTGGCGCTGGCGGTGGATCCGGCCGGCGTCGCGCAGGCCGTCAACCTGGACGGCGACCGCCTCGAGCTCGCCACGCCGCCCGTGATGCACCCGCGCCATCCGGGCGGCGTGCGCATCGCCACGCTGGCGATCGCGCCCGACGGCACGCACTGGGGCGGCGGCGTGGGCGAGCTCACGCGCGAGCTCGGGCCGCGCTGGTCGCGCATCCCCACGCGCGTGCCGGGCACCGTGGTGCAGGCCCTCGCGCCCGAGCCCGGCGGCGCGCTGTGGGTCTCCATCGTCCGCGACGGCCTCTACCGCTACGACGGCACGAGCTGGACGCCCGCGGGCGGCGTCACCGGCCTGCCGGACGCGCCCGCGCTCAGCCTGCGCCGCGACGACCACGGCCGCCTGTGGGCCGGCTACGCGGGCGACCGCATCGCGCTGATCGACCGCGGCAAGGCGCGCGTGTTCGGCGCGTCGGACGGCCTGCGCATCGGCGCGGTGCTCGCGATCGCGACGCGCGGGGAGCGCACCTGGGTCGGTGGCACCGGCGGCGTGGCCTACTACCTGCACGGCCGCTTCTGGAGCGTGCTGCGCGCCGACGGCAGCGACATCGCCGGGGTCTCCGGCATCGTGCCCTCGGCCGACGGCGAGCTGTGGATCAACGGCGGCGCGGGCGTCACGCGCATCCCGGCGGCGGAGGTCGAGCGCTTCGCGGCCGACCCCTCGCGCCGCGTCGCCGCCGAGACCTTCGACTACGAGGACGGCCTGGACGGCATCGCCGCGCAGCTGCGCCCCGTGCCCTCGGCGGTCGAGGGCGGCGACGGCCGCCTCTGGTTCGCGACCAGTCGCAACGTCTTCACCATCGACCCGCGCCGCATTCCGCGCAACCAGGTGGCGCCCGGCGTCCGGATCCTGGCGCTGCGGGCGGACGGGATCGACCGCTCGCCCGCTCCCGGGCTGTCGCTGCCGGTCGGCAGCGACAAGGTCTCGTTCGACTACACGGCGTTCAGCCTCGCGATCCCGGAGCGCGTGCGCTTCCGCTATCGCCTCGACGGCGTGGACGCCGACTGGCAGGATGCCGGCGCGCGCCGCCAGGCCTTCTACACCAACGTCGGGCCCGGGCACTACCGCTTCCACGTCGCGGCGGCCAACGAGGACGGCGTCTGGAACGAGACCGGCGACAGCCTCGAATTCACGATCCCGCCCGCGTTCTGGCAGACCGGCTGGTTCGCCGGGCTGTGCGCGCTGGCGGCGTTGGCGCTGCTGGGGAGCCTGTACACGCTGCGCCTGCGCCAGCTCGCCGCGCGCATGGCCACGCAGCGCGATGCGCGCCTGCAGGAGCGCGAGCGCATCGCGCGCGAGCTGCACGACACGCTGCTGCAGAGCACTCAAGGGCTGATCCTCAGCTTCCAGGGCTTCGCGCTGCAGCTGCCGCCGGCCAGCCCGATGCGCGAGCGCATGGAGACCACGCTCGACCGCGCCGACCAGATCCTGGCGGATGCGCGCGGCCGCGTGCTCGACCTGCGCAGCGCCGGCCTCGCCGGCCAGGCGCTGCCCGAGGCGCTGGCGCAGGCCGCCTCCGAGCTCGCGCGCGAGGGCGGGCCCAGCTTCCGCGCGGTCGTCGACGGCAACCCGCGCGAGCTCGCGCCCGCGATCGAGATCGAGTGCTACCGCATCGCGCGCGAGGCCCTGGTCAACGCCTTCGCGCATGCGCAGGCGCAGGCGATCGAGCTGCAGGTCGTCTACGGCGCGCTGGCGCTGCGCGTGCGCATCCGCGACGATGGCCGCGGCATCGCGGCCGAGGTGCTCGCGGCCGGCGAGCGCCCCGGCCACTGGGGCCTCGCGGGGATGCGCGAACGCGCGCAGCGCTTCGGCGCGCGCGTCGAGCTGTGGAGCCGCCCCGGCGCGGGCACCGAGGTCGAACTGACCGTGCCCGCCGCCGTCGCCTACCAGCGCACGCGCGCCCGCCGCTGGTGGCGGCGCCGCGAGAGCGAGAATTGACCGCGAGAAACGCCATGGACACGACGCCCCCCGCCCCGCCCGCCGACCGGCCCGGCATCCGCCTGCTGGTCGTCGACGACCACCCGATCATGCGCGAGGGCATCGAGTCCGTCGTCACGGCCGAGCCCGACATCCGGGTGGTCGCCCATGCGGGCGACGGACGCGAGGCCATCGAGGCCTACGAACGCCACCAGCCCGACGTCACCCTGATGGACCTGCAGATGCCCGAGCTGGGCGGCGTCGACGCGATCACCGAGATCTGCCGCCGCTGGCCCGGCGCGCGCATCGTGGTCCTCACGACCTACAAGGGCGACGTGCAGGCGATGCGCGCGATCAAGGCCGGCGCCTGCGGCTTCCTGCCGAAGGAGAACATCCGCAAGGGCGTGATCGACGCGATCCGCGCGGCGCACGCCGGCGAGCGCGGCATGGGCGTGGAACTGCTCGAGGCAGGCGACGTCGCGGCGCTGCCGCTGCCGCTGTCCGCGCGCGAGATCGACGTCCTGCGCCACGTCGCGCAGGGCGGCCACAACCGCGAGATCGGCGAACGGCTGGGGGTGTCCGAGGACACGATCAAGGCGCACATGAAGAGCATCATGTCCAAGCTCGACGCCAAGGACCGCACGCATGCGGTCACGATCGCGCTGCGGCGCGGGATCATGGACCTCTAGCGCGGGCGCGGGGACTGGCCTCAGGCCTGTCCCCGTGCCCACGGTGCCTGTTCAAGGTGCCAGCGGACGGAACCCGGTGACGGGCCGCAGGCCAGCCCCCTCCTGCCTCAACCCACGCGCAACTGGTGCGCCGAGCACCAGCCCGAGCCCAGCACCGCACGCCCGCCGAAGACCGAACACGGCCCCTGGGCGGAGGCCGACGTGCCCTGGAAGAGCTGGCAGTTCCCGCAGCGCTGCCCCGGGTGGTAGCTCGGGAAGCGCCGCAGGTCGGCGCGTCGAGCGTCATTGACGTAGCCGACGGCGACCGCCTGCGGTTCGGACTCGCTGACGAGCGGGCCGGCGGGCGCGGCAGGAGTCGCCGGCGCCGCGGGCGCGACGGGCACCACGGGCGAGGAGGCCGCCGGGACGGGCGCCACCGGCGTCACGGGCGCCGGCCCCACGGGCGCGCCCGGCTGCACGGGCGCGACCTGCGCGAAGCCCCGCGTGCCGACGGCGGCGAGGCCGGCGAGGCCGGTGAGGCGGACGAACTGGCGGCGGGTGGTCATCGCGCGGGAAGGAGCACGGCGCGTGCCCGCAAGCTCACTCGCGCCGCGTCATGTCGCAGATCCAGTTCACCTCCCAGCTGCGGCCGCCGTCGGGCGAGAAGGACTGCTCCATGCGCGCGCGGCCGGGCTCGTCGTGCGTCCACACGTAGCGCACCAGGATCTGTCGCCCTTTCCAGGGCTCGGCGTCGAAGAACTCGCCGCGCCCGTCGCGGAACTCTCCGACGGTGGGCGGCAACGACAGCCGGCCCGCGTCGACGTCGAGCAGGTGCAGGCTCCACTGGCGCGCCTCCGGGTCGTACAGGCGCAGCGTCTGGGCCTTGATGTGCTGGCCCGGCTCCGCGCCCTGCACCTCGAACTCCTCGACGTTCGCCCCGCCGCCGACGAAGGGCCGCACGCGCGCCGTGCCCGCGTACTCGATCCACCGGCTCGAGTCCACCAGGCGATCCGGCAGGCGCTTCAGATGCACGGTCCAGTCGCCGAGCAGGAAGTCGAAGTCGTGCCGTCCGTCGTGCGGCGCGGGCTGCGCGAGCGCGGGGATGGCGGCGAGCGCCGCGAGGGCGGCGGCGTGGCGGAACTTGGGCATGGCGGAACTCCTCGAGGTAGAGGCCCGCATGGTGAGCGGCGAAACCTGCCAGGCGACGTCAGGTCAGGGCCGGCCGGGCGGAGGGGACTGGCCTGCGGCCTGTCCCCGTGTTCATCCGTGCCGGCGCCGACCCTGGGAACGAGCCCGGAGGGCCGTCCCCCAAGGTCAGGCGACGGCCTTGATGGCCGGCCTGCGCGCCGCCGGTTCATGCCCCACCAGGATCCCGGCATCCACCTGCGTGAGCTTCGTGTGCCCGCAGAAGGCCATGGTGATGTCGAGCTCCTTGTGGAGGATCTGCAGCGCCTTGGTCACGCCCGCCTCGCCCATCGCGCCGAGGCCGTAGACCATGGCGCGGCCGATCATGGTGCCGCGCGCGCCGAGTGCCCAGGCCTTGAGCACGTCCTGGCCCGAGCGGATGCCGCCGTCCATCCACACCTCGACACGCTCGCCGACCGCCTCGACGATGGCCGGCAGCGCCGCGATGCTGGACGGGGCGCCGTCGAGCTGGCGCCCGCCGTGGTTGCTGACCACGATCGCGTCCGCGCCCGCGTCGGCGGCCAGGCGCGCGTCCTCGGCGTCCATGATGCCCTTGAGGATCAGCTTGCCGCCCCAGCGCCGGCGCACCCAGGCGACGTCCGTCCACGACAGGCGCGGGTCGAACTGCTCGTTGGTCCACGCCGAGAGCGAACGCATGTCGCTCACGCCCTGCACGTGGCCGACGAGGTTGCGGAACGTGCGCCGCTGCGTGCCCAGCATGCCGAGGCACCAGCCGGGCTTGGTCGCGAGGTTCACGAGGTTGCGCAGCGTCGGCCGCGGCGGCGCGGTGAGGCCGTTCTTGAGATCCTTGTGGCGCTGGCCGATCACCTGGAGATCGAGCGTGAGCACCAGCGCGCTGCACCTGGCGGCGCGCGCGCGCTCGATCATGCGCGCCATCGCCTCGCGGTCGCGCATCATGTAGAGCTGGAACCAGAAGGGCGCGCTCGTGTTCTCCGCCACGTCCTCGATCGAGCAGATGCTCATCGTCGACAGCGTGAAGGGCACGCCGAACTTCTCGGCGGCGCGCGCGGCGTGGATCTCGCCGTCGGCGTGCTGCATGCCGGTCAGGCCCACCGGCGCGATGGCCACGGGCATCTTCACCGCCTGGCCGACCATGGTCGTGGCCGTCGTGCGGTTGTCCATGTCCACCGCCACGCGCTGGCGCAGCTTGATGCCGCGGAAGTCGGACTCGTTGGCGCGGTAGGTCTCCTCCGTCCACGAGCCCGAGTCCGCGTAGTCGTAGAACATCCTCGGCACGCGCTTCTTCGCGAGCAGGCGCAGGTCTTCGATGTTCGTGATGACGGGCATGGGCGTTCCCTGGGGACGACGGTGGAAGACGCGATCCTAGGGGCGCGGCGCGCCGCGTGCCCGGAAGAGTTTTCAGGGCCGCCCGGAAATCGCCGCCAGCCCGTCGGCGCCGAGGCGCGCGCAGGTGTCGGCCAGCCAGTCGGCGAAGGCCGTCGCGGCCTTGCCCGGCGCGTGCGGCAGCAGGTGGTAGCGGTTGGCGGGCCGCACGTGCAGCGCGAACGGCGCGACCAGCCGTCCCTCGCGCAGCCAGGCGCGCGCGAGCGATGGCCGCCCGAGCGCCACGCCCTGCCCCGCGACCGCGGCCTCCAGCGTCAGCCCGAGGTCGACCAGCTTCGCGCCCGTGTCGGGCTCCGCCCAGTCGAGGCCGGCGGCGCGGAACCACGGCGTCCACGGGTCGATCGGCGTGCGCACCAGCGGCGCCCCGCGCAGGTCGGCCGGGCGCCGCAGTGCCGGCAGCCGGGTGAGCAGCGCCGGCGCGACCAGCGGCAGCACGACGTCCTCCAGCAGCACGCGACCGCCCGCGGCCTCGGCGTCGCCGTGCTGCACCTCGAGGTCGGCGTCGCCGATGGGCAGCGCGATGTACGGGCTCGACAGCACGATCTCGAGCTCCACCCACGGGCAGGCCTCGGTGAACGCCGCCAGCTCGGGCACGATCACCTGGCGCGCGAAGGTGGGCGGCGCGATGACGCGCAGGCGCTCCAGCCCGCGGTCGCGCCGCCGGTGCTGCGGCATCGCGCCGAGCAGCGCGAGCGCCTGGCGCACCTGCTCGAGGTACTCGCGGCCGCTCGCCGTCAGCGCCAGCGTCTTGCCCGTGCGCAGGAACACGGGAGCGCCGATCAGCGCCTCGATCGCCGCCACGCGCTTGCCCACCGCGCTCGCGGTGACGGCGAGCTCGTCGGCGGCACGCTCGAAGGTGCCCAGCCGCGCCGCGGCCTCGAAGGCGCGCAGGCCTTCGATGGAGGGCAGGCGGAGGTCGGACGGCGCGGCCATGCCGATCAGGCCGCCGGGGCGCGACGGCGCCCCGCGACGCCCGACTTGGCCTGCGCGCTGCGCTGCAGGTGCGCGACGAACGTGGCCGCGACGTCCGACAGCGCCTCGTCCTTGCGGGTCAGCACGCCGAAGGCCTTCAGCCCCTGGCCGACGACGACCGGCAGCGCGTGCAGCAGGCGCGCCTGCACGTGGTCGCGCACCACCGACTCGGGCAGCACCGTGACCGCGTTGCTGGACTGCACGAGCTGCAGCGTCGCGAAGATGGAGGTGCACTCGATCAGGTCGTCCGGCGTGGGCACGCCGGCGCGGGTGAACTCCTCCTCGAGCAGCACGCGCGCCGGGCTCGCGAGCGTCTGCAGCACCCAGGGCCAGCGCACGAGCTCGTCCCAGCCGAGCTGGCGCTTGCGCGCGAGCGCGTGGCCGCGCCGCACGACGGCGCGCATCGGCTCGTCGGACAGCGGGGTGAAGTCGAAGCGGTTGTGCTGCATCGGGCTCGTGAAGCGGCCGACGGCGAGCTCGATCTCGTGGCGCTCCAGCAGCAGCGCGAGCTGGTCGCTCGTCTCGCCGAGGATGCGCACGTTGAGACGGGGCCGCTCGCGCTTGACCTCGGCGACGGCGGAGGCGACGAGGTCGGGCGCGGCGCCCATGATCGCCCCGAAGACGAGGTGGCCGTGCCCGCCGCGCCGCTTGATCTCGAGGTCTTCCAGGAAGCGGTCGAGGCTCGCCTGCGCCTGGCGCGCGTACGCGACGACCTCGCTGCCGAGCGCGGTGGCACGCATGCCGCGCGCGTGGCGCTCGAACAGGGCGAAGCCGAAGGCGCCCTCGATGTCGGCCAGCATCTTGGTCGCCGAGGGCTGGGTCACGTTGATGCGTGCGGCGGCCTGGTGCAGCGTCGGGGTCTCGCCGAGCGCGCTGAGCAGCGTCCAGTGCTTGAGCTTGAGGCGGTTGACGAGCCGGGGCGTGTGGTTCATGGCGGCGACGCCTGGAGGCGGGCGATTCCGGAATGGAATCGAACCCTCCGATCTTTCGATTGGAATGATATACGCCCGGCGCCTACAGTCCGGCCATCCGACCAAGCACACTCAGGAGACGAGATGAAGTTGCTGCGCTACGGCGCGCCCGGCCAGGAACGCCCCGGCCTGCTCGACGCCCAGGGACGACTGCGCGACCTCTCCGCGCACGTCGACGACATCGCCGGCGCCACGCTGCTGCCCGAATCGCTCGCCCGCCTCGCGGCGCTCGATCCCGCCGCGTTGCCGCTGGTCGAGGGCGCACCGCGGCTCGGCGCCTGCGTCGGCCGCGTCGGCAAGATGGTGTGCGTCGGCCTCAACTACTCCGACCACGCCGCCGAGTCCGGCATGGCCGTGCCCACCGAGCCGGTGCTGTTCAACAAGTGGACGAGCGCGATCTGCGGCCCGGACGACGACGTCGAGATCCCGCCCGGCGCCGAGAAGGTCGACTGGGAGGTCGAGCTCGGGGTGGTCATCGGCAGGACCGCGCGCTACGTCGCCAGGGAGCAGGCGCTCGACCACGTCGCCGGCTACTGCGTCGTCAACGACGTCTCCGAGCGTGCCTACCAGCTCGAACGCGGCGGCCAGTGGGACAAGGGCAAGGGCTGCGACACCTTCGGCCCGACCGGCCCGTGGATGGTCACGCGCGACGAGATCCCCGACGTGCAGGCGCTGCGCATGTGGCTCGACGTCGACGGCAGGCGCTTCCAGGACGGCAGCACGCGCACGATGATCTTCGACGTCGCCACGCTGGTGTCCTACATCAGCCGCTTCATGAGCCTGCAGCCGGGCGACATCATCTCCACCGGCACCCCGCCCGGCGTCGGCCTGGGCCAGAAGCCGCCGGTCTACCTGAGGGCCGGCCAGGAGATGCGCGTGGGCATCGAGGGCCTGGGCGAGCAGCGCCAGCGCACGGTGCCGGCGCGCACGGGGAGCGCGCGATGAACCAGCTCGACCTGAAGGGCCGCGTCGCGGTCGTCACCGGCGGTGCGCAGGGCATCGGCTACGCGGTGGCCCAGCGCATGCTGGAGTCCGGCGCGACGGTCGTGCTGTGGGACATCAACGAGGCCCAGCTCGCGAAGGCGCGCGCGTCGCTGTCGGCGCGCGGCAAGGTCGACACGGCCGTCGTCGAGCTGACCGAGGAGGCCTCGGTCGACGCGGCGACCCAGGCCGCCCTGTCGGCCCACGGCCGCATCGACGCCCTCGTCAACAGCGCCGGCATCACCGGCGGCAACGGCCCGCTGTGGGAGCTCGAGCCGCAGGTGTGGCGCCGCGTGATCGAGGTGAACCTGATCGGCTGCTACCTCACGTGCCGCGCCGTCGTGCCGCACATGGTGGCGGGCGGCTACGGCCGCATTGTCAACATCGCGTCGGTGGCCGGCAAGGAGGGCAATCCCAACGCGTCGCACTACAGCGCCTCCAAGGCCGGCCTGATCGGCCTGACCAAGTCGCTGGGCAAGGAACTCGCGAAGAGCGGCGTGCTGGTGAACGCCGTCACGCCGGCCGCCGCGAAGACGCCGATCTTCGACTCGATGAAGCAGGAGCACATCGACTTCATGCTGTCGAAGATCCCGATGGCGCGCTTCCTCCAGGTCGACGAGGCGGCCGCCCTGATCACCTGGTTGACGACCGAGGACTGCGCGTTCTCGACCGGCGCGGTGTTCGACCTCTCGGGCGGCCGCGCCACCTACTGAAGGGCACGGCCACCGCGGTGGTCGGCGCCCTGCTCTTCCCCGGCCAGCGCGGCGCCCCCCCGGGCCGCCTCTCCACGGAGCCCTCATGACCCTGCCCACGATCAAGCACATCCGCGCCTTCACGCTGCGCGGCGCCGGCGCCGACTACCACGACCAGCCCGGCGGCCACTGGATCGACGACCACATCGCCACGCCGATGGCCAGGTACCCCGAGTACCGCCGGAGCCGCCAGAGCTTCGGCCTCAACGTGCTGGGCACGCTGGTGGTCGAGATCGAGGCGAGCGACGGCACCGTCGGCTTCGCGGTCACCACCGGCGGCGACCTCGGCTGCTGGATCGTCGAGAACCACCTGGCCCGATTCATCGAGGGCCGCCCGGTCACCGAGATCGAGAAGATGTGGGACCAGATGTACAACGCGACGCTGTTCTACGGCCGCAAGGGCATCGTGGTGAACACCATCTCGGGCGTCGACCTCGCGCTGTGGGACCTGCTCGGCCAGCTGCGCGGGGAGCCGGTGCACGCGCTGCTGGGCGGCCCGGTGCGCGACGAGCTGCAGTTCTACATGACCGGCGCGCGCCCCGACTTCGCGAAGTCGCAGGGCTTCGTCGGCGGCAAGCTGCCGCTGCACCACGCGCCCGCGGAAGGCGCGGAGGGCCTGCGCCGGAACCTCGAGCTGCTGGGCGACATGCGCAGCAAGTGCGGGCCCGATTTCTGGCTGATGCTCGACTGCTGGATGAGCCTGGACGTCGACTACGCCACGCGCCTGGCCACCGCCGCGCACCACCAGTTCGGCCTCAAGTGGATCGAGGAGGCGCTGCCGCCCGACGACTACTGGGGCTACGCCGAGCTGCGCCGCAACGTGCCGCGCGGCATGCTGGTCTCCACCGGCGAGCACGAGGCCACGCGCTGGGGCTTCCGCATGCTGCTGGAGATGGGCTGCTGCGACATCCTGCAGCCCGACGTCGGCTGGTGCGGCGGCATCACCGAGCTGATCAAGATCTCGGCGCTGGCCGACGCGCACGGCAAGCTGGTCGTGCCGCACGGCTCCTCGGTCTACAGCTACCACTTCGTCATCACGCGGCACAACAGCCCGTTCGCCGAGTTCCTCAACATGTCGGCCGGCGCCGACCAGGTCGTGCCGATGTTCCATCCGCAGCTGCTCGACGAGCCGGTGCCGGTGAACGGCCGCCTCAAGGCCTCGGCCCTCGACAAGCCCGGCTTCGGCGTGCGGCTCAATCCCGAGTGCAAGCTGCACCGGCCGTATCCGCGCTGAAGCCCGCGCCCCGACTGCAACAGGAGACCGCAGACATGCTGCTGAAGGACAAGGTCGTCGTCGTCACCGGTGCCTCGCGCGGCATCGGTCGCGCCATCGCGCTCGGCTGCGCCGCGCAGGGCGCCGACGTGGCCCTCAACTTCCTCGGGGCGCCGGGCGCGGCCGACAGCGTCGTCGCCGAGGTGCGCGCCCTCGGCCGGCGCGCCATCGCGCTGGAGGGCGACATCGCCCGGCCCGAGACCGCCACGGCGCTGGTCGCGGCCGCGGTCGCCGAGTTCGGCGGCGTCGACGCCTGCGTCGCCAACGCCGGCATCTGCGACTTCCACGCCTTCCTCGACCTGCCGCCCGAGCTGCTGCGCCGCACGATGGGCGTGAACTTCGAGGGCACGTTCTTCGTCGCCCAGGCCGCGGCCAACCGGATGAAGGAACAGGGCCGCGGCGGCGCGATCATCGCGATCAGCTCGATCAGCAAGCTGGTCGGCGGCGAGTTCCAGAGCCACTACACGCCCACCAAGGCGGCGCAGCACGCGCTCATGCAGTCGGCCGCGATCGCGCTCGGCCGCCACGGCATCCGCTGCAATTCCATCCTGCCCGGCACGATCGCCACCGACCTCAACCGCGCCGACCTCACGCCCGAGAAGACCGCCTACTTCGAGCGGCGCATCCCGCTCGGCCGCCTGGGCCAGCCCGAGGACATCGCGGGCCCCGTGGTCTTCCTCGCGTCCGACCTCGCCCGCTACGTGACCGGCGCCGAGCTGCTGGTCGACGGCGGCATGTTCGTCAACCTGCAGTAGCGAGAAGGACCGAGCCCATGGCCGCGCTGCAGGTCGTCGACCCCCACATCCACCTCTGGAACCCCAGGACGCATTCCTATCCGTGGATGAAGTCGGCGGGGGGAAACTTCATGGGTCCCTGCGACTCCATCCTGGGGACCTACGAGGTGCGCGAGTTCCTCGCCGACACCGCCGGCGTGGACGTGCTCAAGGTCGTGCACATCGACGCCGCGCACGACCCCGCCAACCCGCTGGAGGAGACGCGCTGGCTGCAGTCGCTCGCCGACGCGGCGGGATCGCGCGGCATGCCCCACGGCATCGTCGCGTATGCCGACCTGAGCGCGCCGGACGTCGACGGCCTGCTCGCCAGGCACGCACAGTTCCGCAACGTGCGCGGCATCCGCCAGACGCTGAACGTGCACCCGGACCCGTACTACGACTACGTCGGACGCCACTTCATGCGCGAGCCGGCCTGGCGGCGCGGTTTCGCGCTGCTGGCGAAGCATCACCTGTCGTTCGACCTGCAGATCTATCCCTCGCAGATGCCCGAGGCGGTGGAGCTCGCGCGCGCGCATGCGCAGACCACGATCATCCTCGACCACACGGGCATGTTCGTCGACCGCTCCAGCGTCGCCGGCTGGCGCGCCTGGCGCGACGGGATGCGCGCGCTGGCGCAGTGCCCCAACGTGCACGCCAAGATCAGCGGCCTCGGGATGATCGATCACCAGTGGACGATCGAGAGCCTGCGCCCCTACGTGCTGGAGACCATCGACGCGTTCGGCCACGAGCGCGCGATGTTCGCCTCCAACTTCCCCGTCGACCGGCTCTACGGCGGCTATGCCGCGCTGTGGCAGGCGTTCGACCGCATCGTCGGCGGCGCGTCGCCGACCGAGCGCCACGCGCTCTTCCGCGGCAACGCCGAGCGCGTCTACCGCATCTGATCCCGATTCCAACGACCGCTACAGGAGACACGCATGAAGCTGACAAGACTGATCCTGGCCGCCGCATCGGCGTTCGCGCTGATCGCCGCCGCGCCTGCCGGCGCGGCCGACAAGGTCCGCATCGCCATGGTGGTGAAGAGCCTGGGCAACGGATTCTTCGACGCCGCGCACGAGGGCGGCAACGCCGCGGCCAAGGAGCTCGGCGACGTCGAGCTGATCTACACCGGCCCGACGGCCCCGACGGCCGAGGCGCAGATCGAGGTGATCAACTCGCTCGTCAGCCAGAAGGTCGATGCGCTGGTGATCTCGGCCAACGACAAGGATGCCCTGGTGCCCATCGCCAAGCGCGCGATGCAGCGCGGCATCAAGGTCATCTCCTTCGACAGCGGCATCGCGCCCGCCGGCCGGCTCATGCAGCTGAACCCGTCCAACAATGCGCTGATCGGCACCAAGCTGGTCGAGATGGCCGCCGACGCGGCCGGCGGATCGGGCGACATCGCGATCCTCTCGGCCACCGCCCAGGCGACCAACCAGAACATCTGGATCGGCGAGATGAAGAAGGTGCTGGCCAAGCCCGAATACGCCAAGCTGAAGCTGGTCAACACGGTCTATGGCGACGACCAGTCCGACAAGAGCTACCGCGAGGCGCTCGGCCTGCTGCGCAGCAACCCCAACCTCAAGGTCATCGTGGCGCCGACCACCGTGGGCATCGTCGCCTCGGCCAAGGCCGTGGCCGACGAGAAGCTCATCGGCAAGGTCTACGTCACCGGCCTGGGCCTGCCCTCCGAGATGGCCGGCCACGTCAAGAGCGGCGCGGTCAAGAGCTTCGCGATCTGGAACCCGATCGACCTCGGCTACACCGCCACCGAGCTGGCGTATGCCTTCGTCAAGGGCAAGGCCACGGGCAAGGAGGGCGAGCAGATCGCCGTCGGACGCATGGGCAAGGTGACGGTCGAGGCGGGCGGCGAGGCCGCGATGGCGCCGCCGTTCACGTACGACAAGTCCAACGTCGACCAGTTCGCCAAGATCTTCTGAGCTCGCGATGGCTGCAATGGAGATTCCGGCCTCGGACGTTCCCGTGGCGGTTCCGGCGGCGGGCACGCCCCTGCTGGAGCTGACGGGCGTCTCGAAGCGCTTCGGCGGCGTGCGCGCCCTCGACGACGTGCGCCTCGCGGCGCGCGCCGGCGAGGTCGTCGCGCTGGTCGGCGAGAACGGCGCCGGCAAGTCGACGCTGGTGAAGATCCTCACCGGGATCCACGCGCCCGACGCCGGCGAGATCCGCCTCGGCGGCGAGGCCCGGCGCTTCGCGAGCCCGCTCGACGCCATGCGCGCCGGCATCACCGCCGTGCACCAGGAGACGGTGATGTTCGACCAGCTCACCGTCGCCGAGAACATCTGGATGGGCCACCACCCCCGCGCGCCGGGCTTCCCGCGCGTCGACTGGCGTCGCATGGAGGCCGAGGCCGAACGGCTCTTCGCCCGCCTCGAGGTGAAGCTGCCGGTGCGCGCCAAGGTGCGCGACCTGAGCATCGCCCAGCGCCACTTCATCGAGATCGCGCGCGCGCTCTCCCAGGACGCGCGCGTCGTGATCATGGACGAGCCGACCGCGGCGCTGTCGCGGCGCGAGATCGACGAGCTCTACCGCATCGTGCGCCAGCTCAAGGCGGCGGGCACGGCGGTGATCTTCATCACGCACAAGTTCGACGAGATCTTCGCCGTCGCCGACCGCTACACGGTGCTGCGCGACGGCGCCTTCGTCGCCGAGGGCCGCATCGCCGAGACCACCGAGCAGCAGCTGATCGCGATGATGGTCGGCCGCACGGTGACGCAGGCCTATCCCAAGCAGGCCGCCCCCATCGGCGAGACGGTGCTGGAGGTGACGGACCTCTCGCACCCGACCGAGTTCGACGGGGTCTCGTTCTCGCTGCGGCGCGGCGAGATCCTCGGCTTCTACGGCCTCGTCGGCGCGGGCCGCACCGAGCTCATGCAGGCCCTGTTCGGCCTCACGGCGCCCAGCCGCGGCAGCGCCACGCTGGGCGGCAAGCCCTTCGCGGCGCGCACGCCGGCCGAGGCGATCGCCGCCGGCCTGGCCTACGTGCCCGAGGATCGCCAGCACCACGGGGCGCACCTGGGGCTGCCCATCGTGCAGAACGTGACGCTGCCGCGCCTGGCCGACATCGGCTGGTGGCTGCTCGGCAAGCGCGGCAAGGAGCTCGCGCTCGCGCGCCGCTTCTGCGAGCGGCTCGAGCTCAAGGCCGCGCACTTCGACCAGGCTGCCGGCGAGCTCTCCGGCGGCAACCAGCAGAAGGTCGTGCTCGCCAAGTGGCTCGCCACCGAGCCGCAGGTCATCATCATCGACGAGCCCACCAAGGGCATCGACATCGGCTCCAAGGCCGCCGTGCACCAGTTCATCGGCGAGCTCGTGCTGCAGGGCCTCGCCGTGATCATGGTCTCGTCCGAACTGCCCGAGGTCATGGGCCTGGCCGACCGCATCGTCGTCATGCACCAGGGTCGCGTCAGGCGCGTGTTCGAGCGCGGCGAGGCGACGACCGAGGCGGTCGCGGCCACGGCCTTGGGAGCGACGGCATGAGCCCGCGGGAGGGTACCGGCATGAACGCGAACCTGTTCAAGCTTCGTGAGGTCCAGCTCGCCCTCGTGCTCGCCGCGCTCGTCGCCGTGATCGGGGCGCGCGCCCCCGTCTTCCTGTCGGCGCGCAGCCTCGACAGCCTGTTCACCGACACCGCGATCCTCGTGATGATGGCGCTGGCCCAGATGCTGGTGATCCTCACGCGCGGCATCGACCTGTCCGTGGCGGCCAACCTGGCGCTCAGCGGCATGTCGGCCGCGCTGATCGACAAGGCCTTCCCCGGCACGCCCGTCCCCGTCATCTTGCTGGCGGCCACCGCCATCGGCACCGCGCTCGGCGCCGTCAACGGCGTGCTGATCGGCCTGCTGCGCCTGCCGCCCATCGTCGTCACGCTGGGCACGATGAGCGTGTTCCGCGGGACGATCTTCGTGCTCTCCGGCGGGGCCTGGGTGTCCTCGCACCAGATGACCCCGTCCTTCATCGACTTCCCGCTCGACCGCCTGGCAGGCCTCACGAACCTGGTCTGGCTCGCCGTCGCGGCCGTCGCGGCCGCGTGGTACCTGACACGGCATACGCGCTTCGGCCGCGAGCTCTACGCGATCGGGAACCACCCGGTCTCGGCCGCCTACGTGGGCATCGCACTGCCGCGCCGGCTGTTCGCCGTGCACGCGATCGCCGGCGGCGTCGCGGGCCTGTGCGGCTACCTCTGGGTGGCACGCTACGCGGTCGCCTTCACCGAGATCGCCAACGGCTTCGAGCTCAGCGTGATCGCCGCGTGCGTGATCGGCGGCATCAGCATCGGCGGCGGGGTCGGTTCGGCGGCGGGCGCGGTGCTGGGCGCCTTCTTCCTCGGCGTGATCGGCAACGCCCTGCCGCTCGTCAACATCTCGCCCTTCTGGCAGAGCGCGATCACGGGCGCCGTGATCGTGGTCGCCGTCGTCGTCAACGCGCGCGAAGGCCGGCGCGCCGGAAAGCAGATCCTGCCGTCGCGCGAATCCGCGCAGGAAGTCCCCACATGAACACCCCCGCCCTGGTCAAGCACCGCATCGAGGATCGCGCGCCGCGCGCCCTGGGCCCGGCGCTGCGGCGCTGGGAGACGCTGCTCGTCGCCCTGCTCGTGCTCGTGGTCGCCGTCGGCGGCGCCACGCAGAAGAACTTCCTCGATCCCTACAACCTCGCCGACAGCACCTTCAACTTCAGCGAGAAGGCGCTCATCGCGCTGCCGATCGCGCTGCTCATCATCGTGCGCGAGATCGACATCTCGGTAGCCGGCATCCTCGCGGTCGCCTCGGTCGCGATGGGCGCGGCCAACACGCACGGCGTGCCCGCGCCCGGACTCGCGGCGATCGGCATCGGGGTGGGCGGCCTGTGCGGCGCGCTGAACGCGGTGCTGGTCACGCGCTTCGCGATCCCGTCCATCGTGGTGACGATCGGCACCATGTCGCTGTTCCGCGGCATCGCGCTGGTCGTGCTCGGCGACCAGGCCTACACGGGCTACCCCGAGGCGTTGGGCGACTGGGGCCAGGGCTACTTCTTCGGCATGATCCCGCGCTCGTTCGTCATCCTGCTGTCCGCCGCCGCCGCCTTCGCGGCCGTGCTGCACGGCAGCGCCTGGGGACGGCGCATCTTCGCGATCGGCTCCAACCCGATGGCCGCGAAATACTCGGGCATCCCGGTCGACCGCTACCGCTTCGCGCTGTTCGTGGCGACGGGCCTGATGGCCGGCCTCGCCGCCGTGCTGCTCACCGGCCGGATCGGCAGCACGCGGCCCAACATCGCCCTCGGCTGGGAGCTCGAGGCGATCACGATGGTGATCCTCGGGGGCGTCGGCATCGCCGGCGGCAGCGGCACGATCGGCGGCGTGATGCTGGCCGTGCTGACGCTGGGCATGGTCACCTACGGGCTCGGGATGGCCAACGTGCCCGGCATCCTGATGACCATCGTGATCGGGGCCCTGCTGCTGGTGACGATCACCGTGCCCGCGCTGATGCGCCTCGGGGCGCCGGCGAGGAAGGGTCGCTGACGATGGAGCAGATTGCCTTCCGGATGCACCTGAACCCGGGCGCCGCGGCCGAGTACAGGCGCCGGCACGACGCGCTGTGGCCCGAGCTGGCCGCCGCACTGCACGACGCCGGCGTCCGCGACTACAGCATCTTCCTCGACGAGGACACGCACCTGCTGTTCGCGGTGCTGCGCCGCATGCCGGGGCACGCGATGGACGCGTTGCCGGCCACCGAAGTCATGCAGCGCTGGTGGCGGCACATGGCCGACCTGATGCAGACGAACCCGGACGGCTCGCCGCGGCAGGAAGCGCTGGTACCGATGTTCCACCTCGACTGACGCAGAGGAGGGGACTGGCCTTCGGCCGGTCCCGTATTCGTCCGGTCGCCTCGAGGAAATACGGGGACAGGCCGGAGGCCAGTCCCCGCCGGCGCCACCTGCCTCAGGCCGCCTGCGCGCCCGCGCGCGAGCGATGCAGCAGCACCGGGATCGACTTCGACGTCGGCGTGTTGCTGATGTCGCTCACGCTGTTCAACGGCACCAGCGGGTTGGTCTCGGGGTAGTAGGCCCCGATGCAGCCGCGCGGAATGTCGTACTCGACGACGCGGAAGCCCTCGGCGCGGCGCTCGATGCCGTCCTCCCACACGGTCTCCATGTCGACCAGGTCGCCGTCGCGCAGGCCGAGCATGGCGACGTCCGCGGGATGCACGAACACGACGCGGCGCAGGCCGAAGACGCCGCGATAGCGGTCGTCGAGCGCATAGATGGTCGTGTTGTACTGGTCGTGCGAGCGCGTCGTCATCAGCGTCATCACGCGCTCGCCGTGGCGCTCCTTCGCGCGCCGGATGGGCGTGTCGAGCTCGATGCGGTGGGCGATGAACGTGGCCTTGCCCGCGGGCGTCTTCCAGTCGCGTTCGCTCGAGGCCACGCGCAGCCGGAAGCCGCCCGGCTTGCCGACGCGCGCGTTGTAGTCGTCGAAGCCCTCGATGCCGCGCTCGATCGCGTCGCGCACCACGGCGTAGTCGCGCGCCCAGGCGAGCCAGTCGACCTTGGCCGAGCCCAGCGTGGCGTGCGCGATGTTGGCGACGATGGCCATCTCCGATCGCAGGTTGCGCGAGGCCGGCGTGTTCATGCCGAAGGAGATGTGCACCATGCTCATCGAGTCCTCGACGGTCACGCCCTGGGGCACGCCCTCCTGCACGTCGATCTCGGTGCGGCCCAGCGTCGGAAGTATCAGCGCCTCCTTGCCCATGACCAGGTGGCTGCGGTTGAGCTTGGTGGCGATCTGCACCGTCAGGTCGCAGGCGCGCAGGCCCTCCCAGGTGCGCGGGGTGTCGGGCGTGGCCATGGCGAAGTTGCCGCCCAGGCCGACGAAGACCCGGATGCGGCCTTCGAGCATGTGCTCGATGGTCTCGACGACGTCGAGGCCGTGCTCGCGCGGCGGCGTGAAATCGAAGGCCGCGCCGAGCCGGTCGAGGAAGGCCGCGGTCGGCTTCTCCTCGATACCCACCGTGCGGTTGCCCTGCACGTTGGAATGCCCGCGCACCGGGCACAGGCCGGCGCCGGGGCGGCCGATGTTGCCGCGCATCATCATGAGGTTGGACAGCATCTGCACGGTCTTGACCGAGTTCTTGTGCTGCGTGATGCCCATGCCCCAGGTGGCGATGACGCGCTGCCCCTGGACGTAGATCTGCGCGAGCTGCTCGATGTCGGCGCGCGGCACGCCCGAGTCCTCGACCAGGGCGTCCCAGTGCTCGGCGCGCAGGTCGGCGGCGAACAGGCCGAACCCGTGCGTGTGCTCGGCGATGAAGTCGACGTCGAGCACGCGCGCCGCGCCGGCGCGCTGCGCCTCGTCGTCGAGCTCGAGCACGCGCTTGGCCACGCCCTTGATCAGCGCGAAGTCGCCGCCGAGCGTCGGGCGGATGAAGACCGAGGCGATCTGCGTGCCCTGCGGCGACAGCATGTCGTGCACGTGCTGCGGGCTGGCGAAACGCTCCAGGCCGCGCTCCTTGAGCGGGTTGATGGAGACGATGCGCGCGCCGCGCTTCGCGCAGTCGCGCAGCTCGCCCATCATGCGCGGATGGTTGGTGGCGGGGTTCTGGCCGAAGATCAGCAGCGTGTCGGCGAGCTCGAAGTCGTCCAGCGTGACCGTGCCCTTGCCGATGCCCACCGTGCCGGGCAGGCCGCGGCTGGTCGACTCGTGGCACATGTTCGAGCAGTCGGGGAAATTGTTCGTGCCGAGCATGCGCACGAACAGCTGGTAGGCGAACGCCGCCTCGTTGCTGGTGCGGCCCGAGGTGTAGAACGCGGCCTCGTCCGGGTCGGACAGGCCCTTCAGGTGGCGCGCGACGAGCTGGTAGGCCTCGTCCCAGCCGATGGGGCGGTACGTGTCCGACGCCGGGTCGTAGACGACCGGGTCGGTGAGCCGGCCGTGCTGCTCGAGCTCGTAGTCGCTCTGCTGCAGCAGCGCCGTGACGGTGTTGGCGGCGAAGAACTCGGGCGTGACGCGCTTGCTCGTCGCCTCGGCGGCGACGGCCTTGACGCCGTTCTCGCAGAACTCGAACGTGGACGAGTGCTTGCGGTCGGGCCAGGCACAGCCCGGGCAGTCGAACCCGTCGGGCTGGTTCTGCTTGAACAGCGTGCGGTAGTTCCCGGTGGCCACCTTTTCCTTGATCAGGTTGACGGCCACGTACTTGAGCGCGCCCCAGCCGCCCGCGGGGGCGTGGTAGGGACGGATGCTGCCGGAGTCCTCGGGTCTCTTCATGATGCCTGCAGGTTAGGGCGCGGCACGGTCGGCCGGGGTGTACACCTGGGCGCGCGCCGCAGGAGTACAGTTGCACGAAATGCGTCATAAATCACGCACTGTGTTCCACGCCCTCCGATGACGCTCTACGAGAAGCTCGCGCACGACATCGAGACCTCCATCCGCCGCGGGGTGCTGCGGGCGGGCGAGCGGCTGCCGTCGGTGCGCGAGGCGAGCACCAACCAGGGGCTCAGCATCACGACGGTGCTGCGCGCCTACGGCCGGCTGGAGAGCCGGGGCCTGATCGAGAGCCGCCCGCAGTCCGGGTACTTCGTGCGCGCCGTCGAGACGCCGCGCCGGCGTGCCGCGCCCGGACTCGACCTGGAGCCCACGCGCCCGGTGCCCACCTCGGCCCACGTCGACGTGAGCCGCCTCGTGCTGTCCACGCTGCGCTCGATCGGCACGCACGACGCCGTGCCGCTCGGATCGCCCTACCCCGATCCCTCGCGCTTCCCGTTCGAGAAGATCAACCGCTACGCGTACGCCATCGGCAAGCGCCAGGAGGCCTGGCGCGTCACGGAGGGCCTGCCGCCGGGCGACGCCGACCTGATCCGCCAGATCGCGCGCCGCCACGTCGAGAACGGCATGGAGGTCGACCCGCGCGAGATGATCGTCACCGTCGGCGCCACCGAGGCGATCAACCTCTGCCTGCAGGCCGTGGCGCGCGTCGGCGACACGGTGGCCGTGGAGTCGCCCACCTTCTACGCCATGCTGCACGCGATCGAGCGCCTGGGCATGCGCGCGATCGAAGTGCCGACCCATCCCGAGCACGGCATCGACGTCGACGCGCTGGCCGCGCTGCTGGACGGGCACCGCATCGCCGCCTGCATGGTGATGCCCAACTTCCAGAACCCCCTGGGGTTCCGCATGCCCGACGAGCGCAAGGGCGCGCTCGTCGACCTGGCCGCGCGCCACGAGCTGCCGCTGATCGAGAACGACGTCTACGGCGAGCTGTACTACGGCAAGGCGCGCGGCGGCACGCTGAAGGCGCTGGACACGCACGGTCTGGTGCTCTACTGCGCCTCGTTCTCGAAGAGCCTGACCGCGGCCTACCGCGTCGGCTGGGCCCTGCCCGGCCGCTGGCGCGACCAGGTCGAGAAGCTCAAGTTCCTCAACACGCTCACGACGGCGGTGATCCCGCAACGCGCCATCGCCGCCTACCTCGAGCACGACGGCTACGAGCGCCACCTGCGCGCCGTGCGCCGCCTGTACGAACAGCAGGCCGGCATGATGCGCGCCGCCGTGGCGCGCCACTTCCCGCGCGGCACGCGCACCTCGCACCCCGCGGGCGGCTACGTGCTCTGGGTGGAACTGCCCGAAGGCGCCGACTCGATGGCGATCTACCACGCCGCGCTGGAGCGCGGCATCACGGTCGGGCCGGGCACCATGTTCTCGGCGACGGACCGCTACCGGCACTTCATCCGGCTCAACTACAGCTACGCGTGGTCGCCGGAGATCGAGGGCGCGCTCAGGACGGTGGGACGACTCGCGGCCTCGGCCGCGCGCTGAGCGCCTCAGCGCGCGGACGCCGGCGGCTCCTCGCCGAAGGCCTCGCGGCACAGGGCGAGCCCGGCCTCGGTGAGCGCGGCGCAGTCGCGGCCCTTGTCGTCGGCGAAGACGTGGGCGAGGCCCGCGTCCTCGAGCCCGGTGAGGTCGCGCCGCAGCGTGCTCATGGCGACCTCGGAGCGCTTGGCGAGCCGCGCCAGCGACCACGGCGCGGGCGGCGCCTCGTGCGCGGCGATCCACAGGTTCAGCAGGATCGCCGCGACCGTCGGGTCCGGCTCGTCGGCCCCGGGGGCCGGGTGCTCTGTCATGTCGTCCGCCTCCTGGGACGCCGCGCCGGCGGGCGACGGCCGGACGATCATACGGCGCGCGTGGCGCCCACTCGTTCACGCTCGACGCGTCGGCGCCGCCACGGGGTCACGGCGCCGTCGTCGCTTCTTCCGACCCTGTCCGGGCCGTCTGCCTCGGCCAGGTGGCGGCGATGCTGCCGGCCGGCTTCCTGGGCGGCGCTGGCCGGGCGGGCTGAGCCACCGGGCGGAGTGCGGCCTGCCTCCAACGGCCGTAGAGCCGACGGCCCGACGCGGCAACACTGGAGCACGCCCAATCCTGCCGACGGATCGCCCGCCATGGCCATCGCGCTTCCCGCCCTCCCCCTTGCCCGCGCCGCCGCGTGGCCACGCCCGTCGGCGTTGCGCGCGCCCCCGCGCCCGACGCCGTCCGGCGAACTGTGGGTCGACGTGGTCGCCCGCGCGCCGGAGGCCGCGCCCGGCACGCGCCGGGACAAGCGCGCGCCCCATCCCGGCCTCGGCGTCGCCGGCGTCGTGCGCGCGCTCGACGGCGCCTGCGGCGGGCTCGCCGTGGGCGACGCGGTCTGGGGCGTCGTCGAGCCGGGCCGCCCGCGCCATGGCGCGACGCTCTCGCTGCGCGCCGCCCGCGTGGCGCGCAAGCCGCGCACGCTGGCGTTCGCCGAGGCGGCCGCCGTCGTCACCGACGCCGCGACCGCCTGGCTGATGCTGTTCCGCCATGGCCGGGCCGAGCGCGGCGAGCGCATCGCGGTGCTGGGCGCCGAGACGCCCGTGGGCGCGCTCGCCGTGCGCCTCGCGCACGCCGAGGGCCTCGACGTGCACCCGGTGGCCGTCCGTGCACCCGACTTCGCGGACGCCTGCCGCCGGGCCTGCGTCGTCATCGACACGCTGGGCGGCACGACGCAGCTGCGCGCGCTGCTCTCCCTGGAGTCGGGCGCGATCCTGGTCTCGTGCGCCTGCGACCCGGACCTGGGATTCACCGCCCGCCCGCATGTGCGCGCCGAGCGCGTGGTGCCCGAGGCGACGGCCTCGCTGCTGCGCACGCTGGCCGATCGATTCGACGGCGGCTGCCCCTGAATCCGGGCGCGCCGGCCGACCGTCCTCACGAGCGCCGATCCTCGGCCGTGCGGACCGGCGACGCCTGCGACCGCGGCGCGATGACCGCGCGCGCGCCTGCAATCACGATCCATGGATCCACTTTCACTCGCAAGGAGAAACCCGTGACGCTCCCCCGCCCCCTTCTCGCCGCCATCGCGCTGGCGTTCACCGCCGGCGCAGCCCAGGCCGCGGGCACGGCCCAGCTCGATTGCACGCTCGCCTTCAAGATGAAGGGCTGGTCGGCCCTCGTCGAGGTGGCCGACGGCACCGGCACCGTCACCTGCGCCGACGGCAGCAGCCTGCCGGTCAATGTACGCCTGCGCGGCGCCGGCGCGACGCTGGGCCGCAACCAGGTCGACAACGGCGTCGGCAAGTTCACCGACGTGCTGAAGATCGACGACGTCCTGGGCCACTACGCGCAGAGCGGCGTGCACGCCGGGCTCGTGAAGTCCGCCGGCGCGCAGGTGCTCACCAAGGGCACGGTCTCGCTCGCGCTCGCCGGCGCGGGCGAGGGCATCGACCTCGGCATCGCGGTGGGCGAGTTCACGATCGAGGCCACGAAGTGACACCACCCCGAACCTGCGCTGCGGGCGTGCTCCGGGGCGGCCGGGCCGACGCTCAGAAGTCGTAGGTCATTCCCACCGACACCGCCTGCGCGTCGTAGCCGGCGAAGGTGTTGCCGTCGCCGTCCTTGTTGCGCGTGACGATGCCGTGCCCGCTGACGCCCAGTGCGTAGTGGGCGAAGTCGCCGTTGCTCAGGTTGGTGTAGACGGCGTAGACGCTGACGCGCTGCTCGGGAAAGCGGTGGCGCACCAGCAGCGAGTACTGGTTGGCGGCGTTGTCCACCGACTGGCCCGAGCCGTCCACGCCCTGCATGTTCACCGGCGCGCCGTTCGGGTTGCCGGGCGTCTTGAAGGCGTGCGCCCAGCCGAAGGCGATCTCGTCGGCCGGCGTCACCTTCTGCACCAGCGCCAGCCAGGTGCCGTTGCGCGTGCGCTCGTCGAGCGAGCGCGTGATGGCGTCCCGCTTCATGCGCTCCCACGCGAAGTCGATCGTGGTGCCGGTCGTGGCGAGCGTGTACTGGCCGCCGAGCTTGAAGGCCGACTCGTCGGCGATGCCCACCGAGCCGGGCGCGAGGTCGTCGCCGCCGCGGTTCACGTTCCTGTGCAGCTCCCAGGCGCCGGTGAGGAACAGCGGACCGGCCTCGTAGGCGAGCGACGCGCTGTAGGCGGCCCCGAACGAGCCGTCGTTGCAGCCGGAGGCCGGATTCTGCGGGCCGACCGAGTTGCCGCCGGTGCAGTCGGGTTCGCCGAGCGCGTACTGCAGGTCGTCGGTGCTGCGGTTCTGGCCCGGCGAGACCAGCAGCGATCCGCTGAATCCGTTGATCTTCGGCGACTCGTACCAGACCGCGTGCGGCAGGCGCAGGTCGAACTCCGCGCGCGCGTCGCCGCCGGTGTTGCCCATGATGCTGTTGTAGTCGGCGACGGTGTTGGAGAAGGGATCGAGCCGCGCCGTCGACGACTTGTAGGGCGTGTCGTTCTTGCCCAGCTTGATCGCGCCGAAACGCGCGCTCTGGAGTCCGACGTAGCTGTTGCGCGAGCCGAGGCCGGACTTCTGGGCGGTGCCGTCGGGCGCCTGGTCGGAGGCGCCGGGCGTGGCGGCGACCGAGACCTCGGTCTCGAACTGGAACACCGCCTTCAGGTCGTCGGTCAGCACGCGCGAGCCCTTGATGCCGAAGGCCGAGAGGTTGCTCGAGACGTCGGACGCCCAGCCGTTGTTGCCGGTCGCGCCGACGGCGCCGTGGAGCCCGTTGGTCTGGTAGTCGGCCGAGACGTCGATGTGGCCGTACAGCGTCACCTCGCTGCGGTCGCCCAGCTGGAAGGTCAGGGCGTCGCCCGACTTCTGCACGGGCGCGGCGATGGCGGCCGCGGCCGGCGCCGCGGCCGGGGGCTGCGCGGCCATCGCCTTCATCTGCGCCTGCAGCTCCTGCACCTGGCGCTGCAGCGCGTCCAGCCTCGCCTGCATGTCGGAGGCCGGGTCGGCACGCGCCGCCAGCGGGGAGAGGGCCAGGGCGGCGAAGGCGGCCGCCGCCACGGTCGTCAGGGCGAGCGAGGCCGCGCCCGTCGATTGCTCACGAGTCATCTTTGTCTCCGGATATGGGTATGGATGCGCCTTGCGCGCCAATTCATTGGAGAGCCTCGCGACAATTGCGGCGCTTGACCGGCATCAATATTCCGCAATTGGCGGGGCGCGATTCATATTCGCGCAAGGAGCACGCATAACGCTTCGCCGATGGTTCCGAAAGCCCGCCGCAAGCTTTTCTTGCCCGCGTCGGATCCGGGACGAGGAGGCTCCAACCACTCCAGAATTAGGACAGACTTAGCGCCGCCGGAAATTCGACCGGGATTAAGTCAGCCGCAAGCAATGATGGATTCCCGACATCGTTCTCCAATTCGCGGACGCAATTTCGCGGGCCTGTCATCGATAAGAAATAGCGTGCATCGCGTCCGCACATCGAGCGGACGCCATTCGAATCGAAACGGAGAACCGTCATGTCCCAGGAAATCCGCATCGGCGCCGTCGCGGCCGCCGCCGCCGTCGTGCTGTCAGGGGGTGTCGCCCCGGCCCAGGCCACCCCCCTCCAAGGCGCCCGCCACGTGCTGCTGATCAGCATCGACGGCATGCATGCCCTCGACTTCCGCAATTGCGTCGCCCAGCGCACCTGCCCCACCCTGGCCGCCCTCGGCGCCCGCGGCGTGACCTACACCCGCACCTCGACCTCCATGCCCTCGGACTCGTTCCCGGGCCTGATGGCGCTGGTCTCCGGCGGCACGCCGCGCACGGTCGGCGCGTACTACGACGTCGCCTACGACCGCGTGCTCGCCCCGCCGCAGCACACCACCGGCAACGGCGTCGCCGGCGGCCGCTGCGTGGCCGGCGCGCCCAACGGCACGACGACCGAGTACGAGGAGGGCATCGACCTCGACCCGTCGAAGCTGAACGGCGGCGGCCCCTATGGCGTGACCGACGGCGGCATCCAGTCCATCGATCCCACGCGCCTGCCGCGCGATCCGGCCAACGGCTGCGCGCCGGTCTACCCGTGGAACTTTGTGCGCACGAACACCATCTACGGCGTGATCCACGCGGCCAAGGGCTACACCGCCTGGTCGGACAAGCATCCGGCCTACGCCTCGGTGTCGGGCCCGGGCGACGCCGCGTCCAACGTCGACGACTACTACTCGCCCGAGATCAACTCCACCGTGATCCCCCTGCCCGGCGTGAAGACCGCCACCGGCATGGCCTGCTCGCCCGTCGCCGACCCGACGCAGCTCGGCGCCTGGACGGACAGCTTCAAGAACGTGCAGTGCTACGACACGCTCAAGTCGGACGCCATCGTCAACCAGATCAAGGGCCTCTGGCACGACGGCAGCCGCAGCGCGCCGGTCCCGGCGGTCTTCGGCATGAACTTCCAGGCCGTGAGCGTGGGCCAGAAGCTGATCGAGGGCGGCAGCCAGAAGGGCGGCTACCTCGACGCCGCGGGCACGCCCTCGGCGCCGCTCGCCGACGCGATCGCCTTCGTCGACGCGAGCATCGGCCGCATGGTCTTCACGCTGCAGCAGCAGGGCCTGGCCGACTCGACCACCGTCATCGTCACCGCCAAGCACGGCCAGTCGCCGATCGATCCCGCGCGCTTCTTCCCCATCCCCGGCAACACCGGCGCCAACGGCACCTCGCCGGCCAACCTGATCGCCGACCTGCTGCCGACCTCGGAATCGCCCACCAACCCGGACGGCATCGGCCCCACCGAGGACGACCTCTCGCTGCTGTGGCTCAAGCGCGGCGCCGACACCGCCGTCGCCGTGCAGACCCTGGAGGCCAACGCCAAGGCCGCCGGCATCGGCGAGATCTTCCATGGCCCGGCCCTCGCCACGATGTTCGGCAAGCCCGGCCTGCCGCCGCACGGCGACCCGCGCGTGCCCGACATCATCGTGCAGCCGAACACCGGCGTGATCTACACCGGCAGCTCGAAGAAGCAGGCCGAGCACGGCGGCTTCGCGCACGACGACACCAACGTCATGCTGCTCGTCTCCAACCCGGCGCTGAAGGCCCGCTCGGTCAACACCGCCGTCGAGACGACGCAGGTCGCGCCCAGCATCCTCAAGATGCTGGGGCTCGACCCGAACGCGCTCGACGCCGTGCGCCTGGAAGGCACGCGGCCGCTGCCCGACCTGTTCTGACGCGCCATCGCCGAGGCTGCGGGTCTGGCATCCGGCCAGGCCCGGTCTCAGGCGACCCGCTGCGTGTAGGTGAAGCGCAGCCCCGGTCGCCCGTCGACGCGGTCGGCGAGTTCGACGCGCCCGCCGAGCGCCTGGGCCGCGCTCCGGACGATCGCGAGGCCCAGGCCGCTACCCGCCTGGTGCGAGCCGAGGATGCGGAAGAAGGGCTCGAACACGCGCTCGCGCAACTCCGGGCGGATGCCCGGCCCGCAGTCCACCACGGTGAGGACGGCGAGCCCGTCCTGCACTTCGACGTTGACGTCCACGCTGCCGCCCGCCGCCGAATAGCGCACCGCGTTGTCGACGGCATTGCGCACCAGCGCGAAGGCATGCGCGGGACTGCCGCGCAGCGCCGCCGCATCGAGGCGCGCGCTGCCCAGGTCGATGCCGCGCCGCTGCGCCATCGGCAGGCTGTCCTCGATGGCGTTGCGCACCACCTCGTCGAGCGCGAAGGTCCGCTCGGGCGCCGCCGCGCCACCCTGCACGCGCGCGAGGTCGAGCAGCTGCTCGATCAGCTCGGAGATCCGCGCGAGTCCCCGCTGCAGGGCGGCCAGCCGCGTGCGCGCGTCGTCGTCGAGGCGCGCATGGCCGAGGTTGTCGGCCTGCACGCGCGTGGCGGCCACCGGCGTGCGCAGCTCGTGCGCCGCGTCGGCCACCATGCGGCGCTGCTGCTCGAGCACGCCGCCCAGGCGCGCCACGAGGCGGTTGACGGCGCGCACCAGCGGCAGCGCCTCCGACGGCACGCCGGTCACGTCCAGCGCGGCCAGGCGGCCGTCGTCGACCGCGTCGAGCTCGCGCGAGACGCGCGCCATCGGCGCGAACCCCTGGCGCAGGATGCGATGCACCACGAGCAGCAGCAGCGGCACGAGCACCACCATCGGCACGAGCGCCAGCAGCGCGCTGGCCTGCGCCACCTCGTCGCGGATCGTCTGCCGCTGCGCCACGCCGAAGCGCTGCCCGGCCGCGGTGCGCCCGACCATCACGCGCCAGCGCACGCCCGCGTCGTCCAGGGTCTGCAGGCCGTCGGGCAGCGTCGCCGGGAGGAAGACGTCGACCATCGGGTCGGTGTCGACGCCGTGCGCGCCGAGCGCGCGCACGACGAAGTGCGTCTCGGCCTCCTCGCTGTCGCGCGGATGGAAACGCGCCGGCGGCGCCACCACGGCCTGCGCGGCGAGCAGCGCGCTCACCTGGCGGAGCTGGGCGTCCTGCAGATCGTTCGCGTCCGAGAACGACAGCGCGAACGACAGCAGCGTGGTGGCGAGGCCCGTGCCGACGATGGCCAGCGCGATCCAGCCGAACAGCCGCCGGCGCAGGGACACGTTCATCGGCCGCCCTCTCCCGGCCGCTCGACCATCCAGCCCAGGCCGCGCACGTTGAGGATGCGCTCGGCCCCGACCTTGCGCCGCAGGCCGTGGATGATCACGTCGACCGCGTTGCTCTCGGTCTCCTCGCCCCAGCCGTAGATCGTGCGCTCGATCTGGGCGCGCGAGAGCACGGCGCCCGGCCGCATCATCAGCGCCTGCAGCAAGGCGAACTCGCGGCCGGACAGTGGCTGCTCACGGCCGTCGACCGTGACGCACTTGGTGCCGAGCTCGAGCGACAGCACGCCGTTGGTCAGCACCGGCGTCGGCGCGCCGGCGCGCCGGCGCACCAGCGCGCGCAGGCGAGCGAGCAGCTCGCCGACCGCGAAGGGCTTGCCGAGGTAGTCGTCCGCGCCCACGTCCAGGCCCTGGATGCGCTGGTCGACCGCGTCGCGCGCCGTGATCACGAGCACCGGCGTGGTGTCGCCGCGGGCGCGCAGGCGGCGCAGCACCTCCAGCCCGTCCTGCCCGGGCAGGCCCAGGTCGAGCACGACGAGGTCGAACTCGTCGCCCGCGAGCGCGGCCGTCGCCGTGTCGCCCTCGCGGATCCAGTCGACCGCGTAGGAGGCGTCGAGCAGCGCCTGGCGGACCGCGCTGCCCAGCATGGTGTCGTCCTCGACCAGCAGTACGCGCATGATGGATCTCCCCTTCAGCCCCGCGCGGCGGCACGCAGCGCGCTCGCGGCGAGCAGGGCCGCCAGCGCGGCGGCGAGGACGAGGCCCGGCAACGCGCCCGGCGGCGCCGGCCGCGCCAGGACCTCCCCGACCGCCACGACCAGGACGATCCCGGCCGCGAGCAGCCCGTCGTCGACGAAGAAGCCCACGATATCGCGCCAGGCCGCCGCCCAGGCACTGCGCGCCGGCGCCTCCGACGCCGCGAGCGTCGGCGCGGGCGACGCGATGCGCGCACGCAGCGCGCGGGCGGCGAGGGTCGCCGCGCCCGCCACGCCCGCGAACAGCAGCGCCAGCTCGAACAGGCTCGCGTCGCCGCCGGGCCACTCGAACCCCGCGCCCTCGCCCACCCAGAACGTCCCGAACGCCGACAGCAGCACGCCGACGAACGACTTGAGCGCGTTCTCCGGCACCCGCGTCAGCGGCCGGTGCAGCGCCAGGCCGAGCAGCAGCACCAGCGCGAACGCGATCGCCGCGCCCGCCGCGGCGGGCGCGAGCAGCTTGGGCCGCGAGGCCATCGCGACGACCACGAAGACGACCTCGAGGCCCTCGAGGAACACGCCTTTGAACGAGGCCGCGAAGGCGATGGGGTCCGGTCGTCCGGACGCCATCGCCGGCGCCGCGCGCATCGCCGCCGAGGCCTGCTCGAACGCGCGTCCCTCGTCGTGCAGCGCGACCACCCCGGCGCCGCGCAGGATGGCCTTGCGCAGCCAGCGCAGGCCGAACAGCAGCAGGAGCGTGCCGATCACGGTCTGCAGCACGTGCAGCGGGAACCGCGCGAGCGACGGCCCCAGCACCAGCACCAGCGCGGAAAGGGCCAGCGCGGCCGCGACGGCCCCCGCCAGCGTCCAGCGCCAGCCGCGCACGACGCCGACCGCGAGCACGATGGTCAGCGCCTCGACGAACTCGACGAGCGAGGCGAGGAAGGCCGCGAGGAGGGTCGGCAGGGCGGCGTGCAGGGGCATGGGGCAGTATGGATCGACGAGGCGGGGAGAGGAGCATCCCCCCGGCGGCTTAGCCGACCCTTAGCCCCGGCGAGCGTAGGACGCGTCGGACACCACCTTGCGCGACCGTCCGGCTCCGCCGCCGCGCGGCGTGGGGAATCATTCGCCCAACGACGAAGGAGACCGCCATGACCGCCTACCAGTCCCGCTTCCACCACGAACTCGAAGATCGCCACGCCGACATCCGCGACGAGGCCCGCCGCACGCGCCTGGATGCGTTCGACGACGAGGAGATCGAGCTCGCCCTCAAGTCGGTGGCCTGGACGCCGTGGGACGTGCACCAGTTCCTGAACCATCGCGTCGCGCGCTGAGCCTCGCCGCACCCGGCGATAGAATCCGCCGCGTTGGTGCTCGCGGCGTGGTTCACGCGCCGCAGTTCAACGGGAATCAGGAAGGGCCGCGCCGAATCGCCGGCAACGCCCCAACCTGAGCTGCCCCCGCAACGGTAAGTGGAGGGATCCTTCCGGATCCGACTTCCTTCACGGCCACTGGGCGCCCTCGACGGGCGCCTGGGAAGGCAAGGCAAGTCGCTCCACCAGCCCGGATACCGGCCAACGAGGCGCGGCGCGCTCGCGCGCTGCATTCATGCCCAAGGGCCGTCGGGGTGGACGGCCGGGCAGTCGGGCTGGTGGTTTCCGCGCACGCATGTCAGGAATGTCCAGCGCGCGCAAGCGCGCGTGCGCGGCGCCACGAGTCCTCGAGCAAGGCACCGCGATGGACATCGAATCCCCCCCCGTGCAGCGGGACACGCCCAGGGCGCAAGGCGAGCGCCGCGGCCTGGTCATCGTGCACACCGGCACGGGCAAGGGCAAGAGCACGGCCGCGTTCGGGCTGGCGCTGCGCGCCCACGGCCGGGGCAAGCCGGTCAAGGTCTACCAGTTCATGAAGGTGCCGTCGGCGCGCTTCGGCGAGCACCGGCTGTTCGAGCAACTGGGCATTCCCATCGAAGGCCTCGGCGACGGCTTCAGCTGGAAGAGCCGCGACCTCGCGCACTCGGCCGAGCTCGCCCGCGACGGCTGGACGAAGGCGCAGGCCACGATCCGCGCCGGCGCGCACTTCATGGTGGTGCTCGACGAGATCATGTACCCCCTGCGCTATGGCTGGATCGCGCTCGACCCGGTGCTGGCCTGCCTGCGCGAGCGGCCGGCGGACGTGCACGTCGTGCTGACCGGCCGCGGCGCGCCCGCGGAGCTCGTCGCGGCGGCCGACACCGTCACCGAGATGACGCTGGTCAAGCACCACTTCGACGCCGGTGTCCCCGCGCAGCGCGGGATCGAAGACTGAAGTACCCCCCATGTCCCCCATCCTGTCACCCGCTCCCCTCACCGAAGTCGTCGTCTGCACCACCTGCCGCCCGCCCGGCGCCCCCCGCGACCTGCCGGCGGCCGGCGAGCGCCTGCTCGAGGCCGTGCACGCGGCGCAGTCCGAGGACGAGGCGGGCGCCTACGCCCGCGTCAAGGTGCGCGGCGTCGAGTGCATGAGCGGCTGCGATCGCGCCTGCACCGTGGCGTTCCAGGCGCCCGGCAAGCACGGCTACCTGTTCGGCGACCTGGCGTCCGACGCCGCCACGGCCGCGGCCGTGCTCGCCTGCGCCGCACTGCACGTGCGCAGCGCCGACGGCCTGCTGGCGCGAGGCGAGCGGCCGGAGCGCCTGCGCAGCGGCATCCTGGCGCGCCTGCCGCCGGCCGGCCTCCCCTGACCGGGAGGGTGCGCCGGCGCCGCCGGCCCGGCCCGTCCGCTACAGGGAGTTGAGGAACGCCAGCAGCGCGTCGCGGTCGGCGGCCGGCAGCCCCGCGAAGCGCTGCTTGACCTTGTCGGCCTCCCCGCCGTGCCACATCACCGCCTCGGTCAGCGTGCGGGCGCGGCCGTCGTGCAGGTAACCGACGGCGCCCTCGTTGCCCAGCACGCGCCGCGCGTAGCCGATGCCCCACAGCGGCGAGGTGCGCCACTGGCTACCGCTGGCCAGGCCTTCCTTGAAGTTGTCGGCCAGGCCCGGGCCCATGTCGTGCAGCAGGAGGTCGGTGTAGGGCTTGATGCTCTGGTTGCGCACCTCGTCCATCTCGTGGCTGGCGCCGGTCTTCATGTCGGTGACATGGCAGCCCTGGCAGTTGAGCGACGTGAAGACCTTGCTGCCCGCAGCCACCTTGGCGGGATCGACGGTGAGGTCGGCCAGGGGCGACACGCCCTTCGGGAAGCCGCTGACCAGGCTGCGCTGCGCCGGCACGGCCACCAGCGCGAGGTAGCGCGCGATGGCCGTGAGGTCGGCTTCGGCCAGGCCCTTGTCCGCCTTGGCCGTCTTGCAGGTGGCCGGTCCGGCCAGGCACTCGCGGCTCGGGTAGACGGTCGAGGTCACCGACATGTCCTCCAGCAGCGCCGAGGCGGCCTGCTGGCGCAGGCTGTACTTGCCGGCCTTCCAGCCGAAGCGGCCCAGGCGCACGGCGCCCGTCTCGGCGTCGAAGACGTAGTTGGCCTGGCCCTTGATGCCGTCGGCGTCCGGGGTCGCCTTCACGCGCGCCAGGATGTCGGCCTCGGGGATCGCCTCGAGCAGGCCCATGCCGATGATCGGCTGCGCGGCGCGCACGGAGGTGATCTGCGGCACCGGCCCGTCGAAGCCGAGCTTGGGCTTGCGCAGTTCCACCGGCGTGCCGTCGAGCAGCGCGACCGTCTGCGTGTCGAAGCCCGAGACGAACGCGGCGTGGCCGAGGTCGACCAGCGTGTTGTTGAAGATGCCGTTCATCTGCACGCCCAGGCCGTAGTGCGCGTCGGGCAGCTGCTGGCCCTTGGAGTCCAGCATCGCCGTGTGGATCGCCATCCGGTCGAGGTGCTGGTTGACCACCGCCGGCGCCGGGCTGCGCCCGTTGTTGATGTGGCAGGCGAAGCACGACGACTGGTTGAACATCGGCCCCTGCAGGCCCACCACCGCGGTGTTGCGGTCGTTGCCCGGCTCGTTGTGGTCGCCGGTCGTCATGTTGCTGTGCACCAGGCGGCGGCCCTCGACGAAGCGCTGCATGTCCTGCATGCCGACGTTGTTCTGCTGCTGCTGGAAGATGAACAGCCCGTTGTCGGCGTAGTCGTAGGAGACGGAGCCGGTGCCGCCGGAGAGCGTCTCCGGCGGCAGCGGCGCGTTGTTCAGGCGCGGCTGCACGCCGTACCAGGGCCGGAAGCCGGTGCCCACCACGTAGGTGTTCTCGGTGGTGTAGTAGCGCAGGCCGCCCGTGTCGTTCACGGCCGCCATCGCCGCCGGGGTCGAGAAGAACGACGGCGACATCTCGATCGCGTCACCGATGCGCAGCGGGCTCGCGCCGAGGTCCTTCGTGTTCACCTGCACGCCGGTCACGCCGTTGGTGACGCGGAAGTCGTAGAACTTCGTGGCGTTGGGGACGTCCTCGGGGCGGGCCATCACGCCGTTGGCGTCGGGGGTCAGCGCGGCGTGGCCCGGGTAGCTGTCGACGGTCACGCTGCAGCCGTCGTTCAGCACGGTGTCGGGGTGCAGCAGCTTGCCGTTGGGCGGCTTCGGCATGACGGGGCAGTTGGCGACGTCCTTGCCGTACAGCGAGTCGTCCTTCAGCTGGCCCGGGGTCATCCAGCCGAACCCGGTGTTGCCGACGCGGTCGAAGCCGTGGACGTACGACTGCCCGCCGGCCTTCTGCGCCTCTTGGAAGTACTGGTTGACGCGCAGCGTCGGGCGGGTCACGCCCGCCACGCGGCTGTTGTCGATGACCTCGATGCCCCAGGTGCGGTTCTTGAAGTAGTTGACGACGAAGTCGAGGTAGTGCCCCGGCCCCTTGTCGACCGGGTTGCCCTGGGCATCGACGGTGTCGTTCGCGCCGTAGCCGATCTCGTTCCAGTCCTCACCGCGCTCGCGCGCGTGGCGCCCGCGGCCGACGACGCCCAGGCGGGAGACCAGCGTGCCGTCCGGCAGCGTGAATTGAACCGTTTCCAACGGCTCCTGCGAAGCCGGCAGCAGCGGCACCATGGCGGCGCCGCTGGTGGGCACCGGCAGCGCGGAGGTGCTGAGCGTCGGCAGGCCCACGGCGGGGCCGGGCGAGGGGGCCGCGGGCGGCGTCGGGCTGGGGGGCGGCGGGATGTCCGGCTCGGGGGCCGGGGCGGAGGCGCCCGGGGCCGGGGCCGGCGCGCCCGGCGTGGGCGCGGGGGCCGGCGCCCCGGGGGCCGGGGCGGGCGCGCCCGGCGCGGGCGACGAGACGGGGCCCGAGGTCGGCGAGGACGTGGGGGGCGACGTATCGCCCGCATCCCCGGCGCCGCCGCCGCACGCCGCCAGCGAGGCGACGGTGAGGAACAGCGCGACCCAGGACGCGGCCTGTTGCGGACGCGGCGGGGCATCGAAGGTGGGTTGGCTCATGGTGGTCGTTGCTTCTTGAAGTGGTCTCACGTGACCGGTGCCGCCCGTGGTACCGGCCATCCCGGCCGTCGAGGCGCAGGAATCGCGCCAGCCGGCGCGGGTGCGACGTCCGTCACACATTCCCCGGGGCGCGCGGCTCGCAACGCGCAACTCGACAGGAATCGTCACCGGGGGACCGACAAAAGCCGGCACCTCCGGCGCCGGGCGACAAAGTTCGTCGCCCCCGACCCTCGTGCAGGCCCCTAGAACCGAAGCCGCCGCATCCGGGAAAATGCCCGCAGACGAGCGACACGCGGAGACGACGGGCATGGAGACGATGCGGGAGTGCGAGGTGCTGGTGGTGGGCGGCGGCCCGGCGGGGTCGACCATCGCCGCGCTGCTGGCGCGCGCGGGCCGCCGCGTGGTGCTGCTGGAGAAGGATCGCCATCCGCGTTTCCACATCGGCGAGTCGCTGCTGCCGGGCAACGTCGAGCTGTTCGAGCGCCTCGGCGTGCGCGAGCAGGTCGAGCGGATCGGCATGCCGAAGTTCGGCATCGAGTTCGTGCCCCCCGACAGCGACGAGCGCAGCTACGTCGACTTCGTCGAGGGCTGGAACCCCGCGAAGGGGTCGGCCTGGCAGGTGCGCCGCTCCGAGCTCGACGAGCTGCTGTTCCGCCACGCGGCCGCCCAGGGCGCGCAGGCGATCGAGGGCGCGCGGGTGCGCGACGTCGCGTTCGACGACGACGGCGCCACGGTGAAGGCCGTGCTCGACGACGGCGCCGAGGCCACGTGGCGCGCGCGCTTCGTGGTCGACGCGAGCGGCCGCGACACCCTGCTGGCCAATCGCTTCAAGGCCAAGCAGAAGAACCCCGACCACAACAGCACCGCCCTCTTCGGCCACTTCCGCGACGCGCGCCGACTGCCGGGCCGGCGCGAGGGCAACATCAGCATCTGCTGGTTCGAGCACGGCTGGTTCTGGTTCATCCCGCTCGCCGACGGCACGACCAGCGTCGGCGCCGTCTGCTGGCCCTACTACCTGAAGGCGCGCGCCAAGCCGCTGAAGGACTACTTCTTCGACACCATCGCGCTGTGCCCCGAACTGCACGACCGCCTGCAGGGCGCGACGCTGGTCGACGACGCGGTGCACGCGACCGGCAACTTCTCGTACTCGAGCACCCACGCCACCGGCGCGCGCTACCTGATGCTCGGTGACGCCTTCACCTTCATCGACCCGATGTTCTCCTCGGGCGTGTACCTGGCGATGAAGAGCGCGTTCGACGGCGCGGAGCTGGTCGAGACGGCGCTCGACCGCCCGTCGCGCCTGGCGGTGGCGCGCCGGCGCTTCGAGGCCGCCATGCGCGCCCGCCCGCGCGACTACTCGTGGTTCATCTACCGCGCGACGAACCCGACGATCCGCGACATGTTCATGCACCCGAAGAACATCTTCAAGGTGAAGCAGGGCCTGATGTCGCTGCTGGCCGCCGACCTCGGCCACGGCTGGCGCTTCCGCCTCTCGCTGGTGATGTTCAAGGTCGTGTACTACGCGATCTCGATCGGCCACTGGGGCCGCACCCGCCGCGGCTTCCGGCGCCATCGCGACAACATCCGCGACATGGGCGCGCTGCGCGGCGAAACCGTGATGAAACCCTAGCTCATCGCCCGCCGGCCACCCCCATCCGCGGGGGTGGCCGGCGGGGACTTTCGGACATAATTCCCCCATGAGACGACAGAGCCCGGCGGGCGCCGACACGCAGGCGTTGGCCCCGCATGCCCCGTTGACCGAATACTACGAGGACGAGGCGGCGCGCCATCGTTTCCTGCGTCGCATCTTCGACCAGACGGCCCCCGACTACGACCGCATCGAGCGCATGCTCGCGTTCGGCTCCGGGCCGTGGTATCGCCGCCAGGCGCTGCTGCGCGCCGGCCTCTCGAGCGGCCAGCAGGTGCTCGACGTCGGCATCGGCACCGGGCTCGTCGCCCGCGAGGCGCTGGGCATCATCGGGCCGTCCGGCTCGCTGGTCGGCGTCGACCCGAGCGTCGGCATGATGGGCCAGGTCAAGCTGCCCGGCGTCGAGCTGCGCGAGGGCCGCGCCGAGGCGCTGCCGGTCGCCGACGCCGGCGCCGACTTCCTGAGCATGGGCTACGCCCTGCGCCACGTCGCCGACGTCCCTGCCGCATTCGCCGAGTTCCATCGCGCGCTGCGCCCGGGCGGCCGGCTCGTGGTGCTCGAGATCACGCGGCCCGAGGGCCGCTTCGGCCGCGCCGCGCTCAAGGCCTACATGCGCAGCGTCGTGCCGCTGCTGGCGCGCCTCGTGGCGCGCGACAACCACACGCCCGAGCTGTGGCGCTACTACTGGGACACCATCGAGGCCTGCGTCCCGCCGGCCGCGGTGCTCGAACTCCTGCGCGCGGCCGGCTTCGAGCAGGTCGGGCGCCGCGTGGAGCTGGGCATGTTCTCCGAGTACACGGCGTGCAGGCCCGCGGCGCACTGAGAATCCGTCGACGATGACGGCACGCGCGTCCACCCCCCCGCCGCTCGCCGCGCGCCGCCTCGCGCCGGCCGAGTGGCGCGCGCTCGCGGCCGACGGCGCGGCGCGCGTGCTCGGCGGCCTCGCCCACGGCCTGCTGGACGCCGGCCCCGGCGCCGCGCCGCTGGACGCCGACGTGCTCGATGCCGCCGGCCCGCGGGTCGACGCCTGGCTCGGGCGCGGCGCGATCGCCGAGGGGCGCACGGGGCACGTGCGCTGGCGCCACGACGGCACGTGGCTGTTCGCGGCCGTCGAGCTCGACGAGTCGGCCGACCTGCACGGGCTCGAGGCCGTCGCGCACGCTGCCTATCGCGACCTCTTCGCCACGCTCGGTGAGACCGGCTTCGCGCACATCGCGCGCTTCTGGAACTACCTGCCCGACATCAACGCCGACGGCGGCGGGCTGGAACGCTACCGCCAGTTCAACGCCGGCCGCCAGGCCGCCTTCCTCGAGGCCGGCGTCGCTGCCTTCGAGGGCGCGCCCGCCGCCTGCGCCATCGGCGCCGGCTCGGGGCCGCTGTGCGTGCGGCTGCTGGCCGGCCGCGTCGCGCCGCAGCCGATCGAGAACCCGCGCCAGGTCTCCGCCTACAACTACCCCGCCACGTACGGCCCGCGCAGCCCGACGTTCTCGCGCGCGGCGGTCGTGCAGACCGACGCGGCCGAGGTCGGCCTGTTCATCTCGGGCACCGCGAGCATCGTCGGCCACCAGAGCGTGCACGCGGGCGACGTGCTCGCGCAGACGCGCGAGACGCTCGCCAATCTCGGCGCGGTCATCGCCGGCGCGAACTCGCGCGGCAGCGCCGCGTTCGATCTCGCGGCGCTCGATTGCGTGATCTACGTGCGCCGCCCGGCCGACCTCGACGCCGTGCGCGCGGCCTTCGAGCAGGCGGTGGGCGCCGGCTCGCCCGCCGCGCGCGGGGCGATCTACCTGCGCGCGGACATCTGCCGCGCCGACCTGCTCGTCGAGATCGAGGCGCACGGCTTCGCGCCCGGCGTGCTGCGCGCCGCGCCCGCCGCGCGCGGCGTCGGCCTCGGGGAGGCGCGCCCCGCGGAGAACGCCCCGTGAAGGCGCTGCTGGCGCTGCCGCTCACGCTGGCGCTGTACGCGATGCTCGGCGTGCTGGGCATCATCTCGCTCGGCTGGAACGCCGCCGCGATGCTGCTGTACCCGCTGCTGCCGCGCGAGCGCGGCAAGACGGTCGGCCGCGCCGGCATCGCGCACGGCTACGCCCTGTTCTGGCAGCTGGCGGCGTGGTCGGGGATGCTGCGCATCGAGTCCGCGGCGCTCGACGCACTGCGCGACGAGCGCGGGCTGATCGTCGTCGCGAACCACCCGAGCATGCTGGACGCGCTGATCCTCGTCGCGCGCCTGCCGCGCAGCGCCTGCATCATGAAGGCGGAGCTGCAGCGCAACATCTTCCTCGGCGCCGGCGCGCGCCTCGCGCGCTACATCCGCAACGACTCGCCGCGCCGGCTCGTGAAGCTCGCGGTCGAGGACCTGAAGGGCGGCGGCCAGCTCGTGCTCTTCCCCGAGGGCACGCGCACGGTCACCGCGCCGGTCAACCCGTTCCGGCCGGGGTTCACGACGATCGCCAAGCTCGCCGGCGCGCCGATCCAGGCGGTGTTCATCGAGACCGACTCGCCCTACCTGGGCAAGGGCTGGCCGATCTGGCGCCTGCCGCCGCTGCCCATCGTCTTTCGCGTGCGCCTGGGCCGCCGCTTCCAGCCCGCGCGCGACGCGGACGCGCTGCTGCGCGAGATCGAGCGCTACTTCGTCGCCGACCTGCGCGCCGCGTCCGCCGTCGCGCCCGCGGCGCGGGGCGCCGAGGACGACGCGCTCGAGACGATGCACTGACCATGCCCGCGCCGACGCCGTCCCGCACCCACCTCGTCCTGATCCCGAGCTACAACACCGGCCCCAAGGTGCTCGAGACCGTGCGCGACGCGCGCGCGCAGTGGACCCCCGTGTGGGTCGTCGTCGACGGCTCGACCGACGGCACCGACCGCGCGCTGCAGGCGATGGCCGCGGACGACCCGGGCCTGCGCGTGCTCGTGCTGCCGCGCAACCAGGGCAAGGGCGCCGCGGTGCTGCACGGCCTCGAGGCCGCGCGCGCGGCCGGATTCACGCACGCGCTGACGATGGACTCCGACGGCCAGCACCCCGCGCCGCTCATCCCGCGCTTCATGCAGGACTCGCAGGCGCGGCCCGAGACCATGGTGCTCGGCCGACCGGTGTTCGACGCCAGCGCGCCGCTGCTGCGCGTGCGCGGGCGCCGCGTCTCGAACTGGTGGACCGACCTCGAGACGCTCGGCGCGGGCGTCGCCGACTCGCTCTACGGCTTCCGCGTCTACCCGGTCGAGGGCCTGATCGCCGTGATGGCGCGCCAGCCCTGGATGCGCCGCTTCGACTTCGACACCGAGGCCGTCGTGCGCCTCGCGTGGCGCGGCGTCAAGCCGGTCAACGTCGATGCCCCGGTGAAGTACCTCACCGCCGAGGAAGGCGGCGTCTCGCACTTCCGCTACGGGCGCGACAACGTGCTGCTCACGTGGATGCACCTGCGCCTGATGCTGGAGTTCGCGCTGCGGCTGCCGGTGCTGGCGTGGCGCAAGGCGGCGAAGAAGCCGCCGTTCCAGCGCTGACCGCGGCGCCGGGGACTGGCCTCCGGCCTGTCCCCGTGTTCGCCGGCGGCACGAGGGAACACGCGGACAGGCCCCCATCCCGTTCAGTGGTGCACCTGCCCCACGACTTCCTTCGCGACCGCCGCGAGCTGCTTGTCGGTCATCGGCGCGAAGATGCCCTGCCAGGCGCTGGACGAGGTGTCGATCGTCTCTTCGCCGAAGGTGGCGCCGGTGGCCAGGTCGAGGTAGCGCACCTTGGCGTTGAGGTAGGCGTTGCCCGTGAAGACGCCCAGGCCGAAGCGGGCGCCGGTGCTGACCCAGTGGTAGTCGATCACGTCGACGGCGACCAGCGTGCCGGGCTTGCCCTCGGCCTTGACCGCGCCGTCCTGCGCCTTGTAGCGGATGCTGGCCGCGCTGGCCTCGGCCGTGATGGCGTTGATGATCTCCTGGCGGAAACCCGCCCAGTCCTTGCCCGAGCGGGCAGTCTCGCTGCCGTTCACGTTGATGACGATCTCGCTGGACGACGCGGCCGGCACCTGCACCTTGGTCGCGCCCGGCGCGCTGGCGTTGTGCGTGACGGTGGCCGCGCAGCCGCCCAGCGCGGCGGCGACGGCGAGGAGGGCGATCGGGGCGAAGCGGAACTTCATGGTGTTTCCTGTCGACGAGTCTTGATGGGGCGCGCAGCCTCTCTGCGCGGGGCGCGGCATCATCGCAGACAAGCCGGGTCGGCGCCTTCCCCCGCCCGGGGGTATCGCCCTGGCTCTCAGTACATCCCGCCGTTGACGGAGATGACCTGGCCCGAGATATACCCCGCCTCGTCGCTCGCCAGGAACGCGGCCAGTGCCGCGACCTCGTCGGGCGTGCCCGCGCGCCTGGCGGGCACCATCCGCTCGATGTCGGCGCGGTCGAACGCGGCGTCGCCCAGCGGCGAGGCGATGATGCCGGGGGCGATGGCGTTGACGGTGACGCCGCGGCTGGCGACCTCCAGCGACAGCGCCTTGGTCGCGCTGTTCAGGGCCCCCTTGGCCGCGGCGTAGTTGACCTGCCCGCGGTTGCCCGCGAGCGCGGCGATCGACGAGACGTTGATCACCCGCCCCCAGCGCGTGCGCATCATGTGCAGCAGCAGCGGCTGGGTGACGTGGAAGAAGCCGTGCAGCGACACGTCGATCACGCGGTGCCACTGCTCGTGGCGCAGCGCGGGGAACACGGCGTCGTCGTGGACGCCGGCATTGTTGACGATGACCTGCACCGGCCCGTCGACCAGCATCGCGTCCGCGGCGGCGCGCGCGGCCCCGGCGTCGGTGACGTCGAACACGTGGCACGCGGCCGTGCCGCCTGCCGTGCGGATCTCGCCCGCCAGGCGCTCGATCTCGTCGGGGCGCGAGTTGGCGTGCAGCAGCACGTGCGCGCCGTCGCGCGCGAGGCGGCGCGCGATGGCGGCGCCGAGGGCGCCGCTGGCGCCGGTGACGAGGGCTCGGCGGCCTGCAAGCGTCATGCGGAGGTCGGGGCGTTGAGGACGACCGTCGCGCGTCCCTCGGCCAGCACCGCGCCCGCGGCGTCGGCGACGGCGAAGCGGTACAGCAGCTGGCGATGGTCGCCGGCGACGAATTCGGCGCGCACGTGCAGCGCGCCCTCGACGTCGTCGAGGCGCGCACGGGCGAAGCGCGCGTCGCGCACGCTGGCCAGGTAGCCGGGCGCGGGCGTGGTGCCCGCCGGGGCGCGCAGCGCGCCGTGCAGGGCCATGGCCTGCGCCGCGTACTCGATGGCGCAGGGCGCGAGCAGGCCCGAGGCGGTGCGCAGCGGATGCGCCGGATCGCGGTGGCCCGCCGCCGTGCAATGGATGGCCTCGTCGCTCCAGCCCTCGAGGCGATCGAGCAGGCACATGTCGCCCTGGTGCGGGATGCGGGCGGCGATGCCCGCGCGGTCGAGCGTCGACACCCTCATGCGGCCGCCACGCGCACGCCGAGCGCGAGCCCCGGCTGGAATTCCACGGCGAGCTCGCGCGGCGGCCCGGCCTCGGCCAGCGCCTGCAGCAGCGGCAGCAGGCGCGCCGCGGGGATCGCGGCGCGCAGGGCCTCGAGGCGCGCGTCGCCGCAGCGCGTGGCGGGCGCGTCGGCAAGGTCGATCGTGAGCGTCGCGAGCGCGCCCGGCGCGCCCGCGGGCGCGAGCAGCAGCGCGGTCGCGAAGGCATCGGGCAACGGGCGCGCGGACGCGAGCGGCTCGGGGTACGGGCAGTCGCCGGCCACGAGAAGCACGGGCCGCGCATCGCCCGCGCACTGGCAGGCGGCCTCGAGCAGGCCCGCACCGGCGCTCGCGTCGTGCGCACTGAGGCTGGTGGAGGGCGCGCGCGAGGCGGTCGCGATGTGCCAGTAGCCGGCCGAGGCGTTGTGCACCGAGTTCGTGAAGCGCGTCGGCGAGACGAGGCGCTCGGGCGTGGCGAGCGTCTCGCACAGCGCGTGGCAGTTGGCGCCGTCGCCGGACGACGCGGCGAACACGGTCGCGAGGCCCGCGAGCGCCACCGAGGGCGCCTGCGCCACCGCCTGGTCGGCGACGGCGATGCACAGCTTGGTGATCGCGCCCGCGCGGCGCCGCTCGGCGGGCGGCAGCCGCGCCGGCGCCGGCAGCACGGTGGGCGACGGCGCCCAGCCCGCCGGCGCGCGCAGCAGCGCCTGCCCGCCGGCCCAGTCGGCCAGGCCCGGCCCGAGCAGGCCGACGCCGAGGACGGCCACCCGCATCATCGCGCCGCCCCGAACACCAGGCAGGCGTTGGAGCCGCCGAAGCCGAACGAGTTGCTCGCGACGACGCCGAGCGCGGCCTCGACGGGCGCGTCGAGCACGTTCGCGCGCAGCGCCGGGTCGGGCGTGGTCCGCGTGCCGCCGCCGGGCATCAGCCCGTGTTCGAGCGCCAGCAGCGAGATCGACGCCTCCACGGCTCCCGCCGCGCCCAGCGTGTGGCCGGTCGCGCCCTTGGTGGAGCTGCAGCGCACGCGCTCGCCGAAGACCGCGCACACGGCGGCGTCCTCGGCCGCGTCGTTGTTGACCGTCGCCGTGCCGTGCAGGTTGAGGTAGTCGACGTCCTCGGGCCGCAGGCCCGCGCGCGCGAGCGCCTCGCGCATCGCCGCCGCGGCGCCGGCGCCGTCGGGCAGCGGGCTGCTCATGTGGTGGCCGTCGCTGCTCTCGCCGGCGCCCAGCAGCCAGGCGCGCGGC
>Ga0209051_1000363_pt1 | contig 66432 bp, 63 predicted proteins | sample AraplaCvi_mMS_r2_2_FD_184286 | JGI IMG/M metagenome (GOLD analysis project Ga0209051, IMG submission 184286) | Arabidopsis root microbial communities from North Carolina, USA - plate scrape MF_Cvi_mMS_r2 (SPAdes) (version 2) | ecosystem: Host-associated > Plants > Roots > Endosphere | place...
AACAGAAATTGGTAGGCGCGATTGGACTCGAACCAACGACCCCCACCATGTCAAGGTGGTGCTCTAACCAGCTGAGCTACGCGCCTAAGGATGTGTCCGAGAAGCAGCTATTGTAGCAGGAGAAAACGCGCTTTTTCAGCGCCGACGTGCAGATCGCACACCGGCAACCGCCGTCACCACGCCAAGCACCTGCGTGAGCCGCGCCGCATCGGAGATTTCCACGGTGAACGTCATCCATGCCGTGCCCTTGACCGATTGGGTCTGCACGCCGATCACGTTCATCTTCTCGCGTGCGAACACATCGGAGATGTCGCGCAGCAGGCCCTGGCGGTCGGCTGCCTCGACGGCCACGTCGACTGCATAGACCGGCGCTTCGCCGCCCTTCGCGGCGCCCCATTCGACATCGATCACGCGCTCGCCGTCGCGCGAGGCCATCATCCGGAAGTTGCTGCAGTCGACGCGATGCACGCTGACGCCGTGGCCGCGCGTCACGAAGCCGCGGATGGCATCGGGCGGCGCGGGCTTGCAGCACTTGGCGAGCTGCGTCATCAACGAAGACACGCCCACCACCAGCACGCCGCCCTTGCCGGACTTCTCGCTCGCGCGCGGCTTCTTGATCTGCACGCCGTCGTCGGGGTTCGGCGCGGGCTCGGGCGGACGCAGCAGCACCTCGATGTTGCGCAGCGAGAACTCGTCCTTGCCGACCACTTCGAACAGATGGTCCGCCGACTTGAAGCCCAGCTGCGAAGCCAGGTCCTCGAGGCGCGTGGAGGTCTTGCCTTCGCGCTGCAGCAGCTTCTCGACGGCCTCGCGTCCGCGCGCCACGGTTTCGTGCGTGATCTGCGCGTTGAACCATGCGCGCACCTTGGCGCGTGCGCGGTGGCTCGCAAGATAGCCGAGCTCTGCGTTGAGCCAGTCGCGCGAAGGGCCGCCCTCCTTGGCCGCGATGATCTCGACCGTCTGGCCGTTGGACAGCGGCGTGTTGAGCGGCACCATGGCCCCATCGACGCGCGCTCCGCGACAGCGATGGCCCAGCGTGGTATGCACGGTGTAGGCAAAGTCGACCGGCGTCGCGCCCTGCGGCAGTTCGACGATGGCCGCGTCGGGCGTCAGCACGTAGATGCGGTCGTCGAAGAGGCCCTGGCCCTGCGAGCCGCCCGAAAGGTCGCGCTCCCACGCCAGCAGCTGCCGCAGCACCGCGATCTTCGCGTCGTATTCGCCGCTCGCCCACACGCCCGCATAGCCCTTGTGGCCGGCTTCCTTGTAGGCCCAGTGCGCCGCCACGCCGTGCTCGGCATGGTCGTGCATTTCTTCCGTGCGGATCTGGATCTCGATCGGCTTGCCGGGCTTGCCATCGACCATCTCGCGCACCACGGTGTGCAGCGACTGGTAGCCGTTGGGCTTGGGCCGTGCAATGTAGTCGTCAAACTCTTCGTCGATCGGCTGGAAATGCGAATGCACCCAGGCCAGCGCCGCGTAACAGTCCTTCACGTCGGGCACCACCACGCGCAGTGCGAGGATGTCGAACACCTGCGCGAAGTCGAGCGACTTGCCGCGCATCTTCTTGACGATGCTGTAGATGTTCTTCGGCCGGCCCTGCACCGTGGCGCGCACACCCTCGGCCTGCAGCTCGCTTTCGAGCTGCGAGCGCAGCTGCTCGACGTGGCCTTCGCGCTCGATCCGCTTCTCGTCGAGCAGGCGCGCGATCAGCTTGTAGGTCTCGGGCTCCAGGAAGCGGAACGAGAGGTCTTCGATTTCCCACTTCACCTGCCAGATGCCGAGCCGGTTGGCGAGCGGCGCGAACACCTGCAGCGACTCGCGCGCCACGCTTTCGGGCGCCGGCCGCTTGCTGGCGGCGGCATGCCGCAGGGTCTGCAGCCGCGATGCGAGGCGCAGCATGACGACGCGCAGGTCGCGCGAGAACGCGAGCAGCATCTTGCGCACGTTCTCGGTCTGCGCGCCCGCCGCGCCTTCGGCCAGGTGATGGCCCTGCGAAGCCGAGCGGGCCTGCTCCTGCACGCGCACCAGCTTGGTGGTCTCGACCGCCAGCGCCGCGAAGTTGTCGCCGAACACCTTGGCAATGACCTCCTGCGGGCGGTTGAGGTGCTGGCAGGCATAGACCAGATAGCTCGCGGCCTGCATGGCCTCGGAGCCGCCCATCTTCGCGACGATGGCCGCGACGGCGTCGGCATGCGCGAGCGTGTTCTCGCCGGTGTCGAGCTTTTCGTCGGCGATCAGCGGCTCGGCGAAAGCGCGCGCACGCGCGAGCATGTTCTCCATCACCGGCGTGCGGTCGGCCGTGGCGGCGGACAAGGGATAGTCCACCACCGCCGTATCTGGGGCATGCGCCGTTTGGAGACTCGAAGACTCGCGCTTCACGTTGGCCTCAATCGAACAGGAAGTTGGTGACGGCGCCCACCTGCCCGGGGTCGACGAAGGTGGGCGCATGGCCCACGCCCTCGAACTCGATCAGCGCCGCGCGGGGTCCGCGCTGCGTCATGGCCAGGGCCGTTTCGCGCGAGAGCAGGTCCGACTCGGCGCCGCGCGTCACGAGCGTGCGCGCATCGATGGCGTCATAGAGGCTCCACATCACGGCACCGCCCTGGGCCGCAGCCTCGGGCGTGATGGCGCGCAGCGCAACGGCAATGGCCGGGTCGTAGTGAAGCAGCCAGGGGCCTGCTGCATCGTTCTGGGATTCGCCGGGCTCCACCTTGCCGGCGCCATCGGCCGTGCGCTGCGATGCGGGCACCACCATGTGCTGCGACAGCAAAAGCCACTGGTCCGGTGCATGGGGGCCGAAGCTGGTCGAGATCGCCCACATGGCGTCGGCCGCCGACTGCAGGCTGTCGTAGCGGCCGCCCTGCCCCACGTAGGCGCCGATGCGCTGGAGCGCCGCGGCCTCGATCGTCGGACCCACGTCGTTCACGATGAAGCGGCGGATCGGCCGGGCCAGCGGCAATTGCTTGTGCCCCGCCAGCACGAAGCCGATCAGCCCGCCCATGCTGGTGCCCAGGTAGTCAAGCGTGCCGATCGGTTGTTCGCGGTGCAGCTGTGCAACGAGCGCCAGCATGTCGGCCGCATAGACCGGCACCTGGTAGAGGGCCGGATCGCGCAGCCAGTCGCTGCGGCCGCGCCCCGCCACGTCGGGGCAGACCACGCGCACGTCGCCGGCGGCGCGCGCCGCGAGGGCCTGTGCGAGCACGTCGAAGTCGCGTCCCTGCCGCGTGAGGCCGTGCACGCAGACCACCACGCGCGCGCTGCGCGCGTCGCCCCATTGCCAGTAGGCCATGCGGTGACCGCCCTGGGCGTCATCGCACGCCACGTAATGAAGCGTCGGTTCTGTCATGAAAACGAAGTCGTCCTGGTGCGGATAATGGTCTCGTCGCATCCTAATTCATCCGGAGATTGATCTTCATGCTCAAAGGCAAAACCGCGCTTGTCACGGGGTCCACCAGCGGCATTGGCCTTGCCATTGCCAAGGCGCTTGCACAACAAGGCGCAAACATCGTGCTCAACGGTTTCGGCGACGCCGAAACCCCCAAGGCCCAGATCGAGGCGCTCGGCGTGCGCACCGAATATCACGGCGCCGACATGAGCCAGCCCGCTCAGATCGAGGACATGATGAAGTTCGCTGCGTCCAGGTTCGGCCGCGTCGACATCCTCGTGAACAACGCCGGCATCCAGCACGTGGCAAAGGTCGAGGACTTCCCGCCTGAACGCTGGGACGCCATCATCGCCATCAATCTCACGAGCGCGTTCCACACGACCCGGCTCGCCATTCCCGCGATGCGCGAGGCCAACTGGGGCCGCATCATCAACGTGGCGTCGGCCCACGGGCTGGTGGCCTCGGCGCAGAAGTCGGCCTACGTCGCGGCCAAGCACGGCATCGTCGGCTTCACCAAGTCGGTGGCGCTCGAAACCGCGACCACCGGCATCACGAGCAATGCGATCTGCCCGGGCTGGGTGCTGACCCCGCTTGTGCAAAAGCAGATCGACGACCGCGCGGCACGGGAAGGCGTCTCGGCCACGCAGGCGCAGAACGAACTGCTGGGAGAAAAGCAGCCTTCGCTGCAGTTCACCACGGTCGAGCAGCTCGGCGGCCTTGCGGTGTTCCTGTGCTCGCCGGCCGCCGACCAGGTGCGCGGCGTGGCTTGGCAAATGGACGGCGGCTGGACCGCTCAATAGAAGCTACTTGAGCTGCACCGATCCCGAGACGCTCACGACCACGCTCGCCTTGCCGGCCTCCACCGGCACCGGCGCATCGGCCGAAAAGGACTTGGCGGCCGCCGCCATGACGCGCGGCCGGATCGGGCCGCTGTCATTCGCATTCACCGAGACTTCGCGCAGCGTGTAGCCACCGAAGCCGAAGCCCTTGGCCAGTTCGGCGGCCTTCTGCTTGAAGTTCTCGATGGCGATGGTCTGGGCTTCGGTCTCGCTTTTGGCGCGCTGCTCGCGGCTCAGCGCGAAGCCCACATTGCCGACGTTCAGCGTGGTGATCCGTCCTGCGGTCTGCGTGATGCGCGCGAAGTCGCGGCCCTCGAGCACCATTTCGGCGGAGCCCTGCCAGCCGTTGATCTTGCCTTCTCGGGTGTAGCGCGGCGACAGGCTGAAATTGCCGGTGCGCACGTCGAGCTGGCCGGGCTGGGCGTTCTTCTTTGCCTCGGCCAGGGCCGCGTCCACCGCGGCCTTGAGCTGCGACTGGACCGTGGCGGCATCGGCTGCGTCGCGCGTGGTGGTGAGCGTCATGCTGAGCATGTCCTGCTGCACTTCCACCGTGCCCGAGGCCGTGAGTTGCAGCACGTTCTGCGGCGGCGGGACCATGTTCTGGGCCATGGCGGTGCCGGCGGCGCCTGCCGCAGCCAGTGCGGCAAAGGCCGCGATCAAACTGATTTTTTTCAAGACGAGCTAACTCCCCTGGGGTTGGTATTCGAGAACGTGAGGGCACGCCGCCCTCGCCGCTTCAGCGGCGCTGGCTGCGCGGCAAGGTCAGGGCGCGCGCGGCCGACATCGGCTCCGGCACCATTCGCTCGGCCGGCTGCGATTCTGCCGAATTCAGCACGTGGGGTGTGCCGGGCGGCGTCCATTGCCTTCGCACCTGCTGGCGCAGTTCGAAGAGTTCGGCCGCCGTGAGGCGCCTGCCGGCCACGGCCTCCTCCCGCCGGATTTCGTCGCGCTGCGCGGCACGGTGGGCCGCTACCGCCTCACGGACCTCGTTGCGCCGCGAATCGCCGACCCTGAGAAACTCGCCAGCGTTTGCCAAGGCAGGGCCGCAGCTGCAGGCAACAAGGATCGGCAGGACGGGAAGAAGGGTTCTCATTGAACAAAAGTCATAGCACTGGGCGGACTTTGCCACCGCCGGGCGAACGTCGGATGACTAGACAGCGAGCGACCGCAAGTTTTGTAACTTAGTGTCAAACCATAAGTAAAACCGGCTCAACGGGGGCTCAACGCCTTCAGAATCGGCGCTGTTACAAATTCAACGTTGTAGAAATGACTCAAGTTCCCGCCCGCACTGACAAGATCGTGATCGTCGACGACGACGCCCGCATCCGCGACCTGCTTCGCCGCTACCTGACCCAGGAAGGTTTCGAAGTGATCGTGGCCGAGGACGGCAAGGCGCTCAATCGCATCCTGTTGCGCGACACGGTCGACCTGATCGTGCTCGACCTGATGATGCCCGGCGAAGACGGCCTGTCGGTCTGCCGCCGCCTGCGTGCCGCCAACGACCGCACGCCGATCATCATGCTCACCGCCAAGGGCGAGGACGTCGACCGCATCGTCGGCCTGGAGGTCGGCGCGGACGACTACCTCGGCAAGCCGTTCAACCCCCGCGAACTGCTGGCGCGCGTGCACGCGGTGCTGCGCCGCCGTCCGCCGCTCGAGGCGCCCGGCGCCCCTTCCACCGAGAACGAGACCGTCACCTTCGGCCCCTTTGCCTTCGACCTGGGTTCGCGCACGCTCAAGAAGGACGGCGAGGAACTCTCCCTGACCACCGGCGAATTCGCGATGCTCAAGGCGCTGGTACGCCATCCGCGCCAGCCGCTGTCGCGCGAGAAGCTGGCCCAGCTGGCCCGCGGCCGCGAGTTCGAGCCCTTCGACCGCAGCCTCGACGTGCAGATCTCGCGCCTGCGCAAGCTGGTCGAGGCCGATGCCGCAGCGCCCCGCTACATCCAGACCGTGTGGGGCGTGGGCTACGTGTTCGTGCCGGACGGCACGGCCTGAACGACACCCTGAGGTGGCCATCGGCCTGCAATCCGCCAGACCCAGCCCAGCCCAGGAGGACGGCGCGCAGGTCACCATGCCAAGCCCCCTGGAGGGCAGCGGCCAGCGTGACCGGCGACCGGGCCTGAAGCTCGGCTTCAGCCTTTTCTGGCGCACATTCTTCCTGCTCGCGCTGCTGCTGATCGGCTGTACGGTCGCCTGGCTGCAGACCTTCCGCTCGCTCGAATACGAGCCGCGCGCCATCCAGACCGCACACCAGATCGCCTCGCTCGTGAACCTCACGCGCGCGGCGCTGGTGTATTCGGATGCGATCACGCGGGTCTCGCTGATCAAGACGCTGGCCGACCAGGAGGGCGTGCGCATCCTGCCGCGCGAGCCCAACGACCGCTTCCAGCCCTACACCAGCGGCGCGCTCGACCAGCGCGTGACCGAGGAGCTGATCGACCAGCTCGGCGAAGGCACCACGGTGGCCAGCCGCGTCAACGACGAGCCGGGCCTGTGGATCGGCTTCACCATCGAGAGCGACACCTACTGGCTGCTGCTCGACCCGACCCGCTTCAGCCGCGTGGGCGGGCGCACCTGGCTGGTCTGGCTCAGCACCGCCATGGCGCTGTCCCTGGCCGGCGCGGCGCTGATCACGCGGCTCATCAACCTGCCGCTCAAGCAGCTCTCGCGCGCCACCATGCAGGTGCGCGAAGGCGAGTACGAGGCGCACCGGCTCGACGAGAGCGCCCGCACCAACGAGATCCGCGCGGTCAACATCGGCTTCAACCGCATGGCCGACCAGCTCGCCAAGATCGAGCAGGACCGTGCCATCATGCTGGCCGGCATCTCGCACGACCTGCGCACGCCGCTCGCGCGGCTGCGGCTCGAAACCGAGATGAGCGTGTCCGACGAGGACGCGCGCGACCACATGGCGGCCGACATCGCCCAGCTCGACGCCATCATCGACAAGTTCCTCGACTACGCGCGCCCCGACCATGTCGACCCCAAGCCCGTGCTGCTGCGCGATGTGGTCGATGCCTGCACCTACGCCGTGCAGGACTACGAAGAGATGAACATCCGCGTCGACGTGCCGCCCGACCTGCGCGTGCTGGGCGACGAGGTCGAGCTCACGCGCGTGATCTCCAACCTGGTGGAGAACGCCCGGCGCTACGGCAAGACGCCCTCCACCGGCATTGCCGACGTGGTGATCCAGGCCCAGTCGAACAACGACGCGGTGCTGATCAAGGTGCGCGACCACGGTGCGGGCGTCGAGCCGGCCCTGCTCTCGCAGCTGACCAAGCCCTTCTTCCGGGGCGACGTGGCGCGCACCTCGGCGGCCGGCGCCGGGCTCGGCCTGTCGATCGTGGCAAAGAACATCGAGCGCATGGGCGGCACCTTCGCGCTCACCAGCACGCCGGGGCGCGGCCTGGCGGCGCACATCCGCATGCCGCGCGCCATGCCCGAGCCGAGGCCGGCGGAAGCCCCCGGCCGGCGGGCCTGAATCAGCCCTGGCGGTGCAGCAGCGCCACCGCGCGGGCTTCCATCGCGCGGCCTTCGCCGACCGGGCCGAGCTTCTCGGCCGTCTTGGCCTTCACGTTGACCTGCTCGGGTGCGAGGCCCAGCACCTGGGCGATGCGCTGGCACATGGCCGGGATGTGCGGCGCCAGCTTGGGCGCCTGCGCGATCACGGTGCTGTCGACGTTGCCGATCTCCCAGCCCGCGGCGCGCACGCGGCGTGCCGCTTCGCCGAGCAGCACCGCCGAATCGGCGCCGCGAAACTGCGCGTCGGTGTCGGGAAAATGCCGGCCGATGTCGCCCAGGCCCGCCGCGCCGAGCAGGGCATCGGTGATGGCATGCAGCAGCACGTCGGCATCCGAATGCCCCAGCAGGCCGGTGGTGTGCGGAACCTCCACGCCGCCGAGGATGAGCTTGCGACCCGCCACCAGCTGGTGAACGTCCCAGCCCTCGCCCACGCGGATGTTGAACGCAGCCGTCATGCGATGGCCTTCCTGCGGCCGAGCAGCACCGCCTCGGCCAGTGCGAAGTCCTCGGGAAAGGTGACCTTGAAGTTCTGCGCGCTGCCCGGCACCAGCAAGGGCGAAAGGCCGATGGCCTCGATGGCCCCGGCCTCGTCGGTCACCGCGTCGCCCGCCCGCTCCAGCGCATCGAGCAGCATGCCGACGCGGAACATCTGCGGCGTCTGGGCCAGCCACTTGTCGGCCCGCGAAAGCGTCTGCGAGACGCGGCTGTCGGCCGAGGACGCCTTCAGCGTGTCGGCCAGCCGCTGGGCCAGCAGCCCGCCGACGGCGTCGTGCTCGCAGGCCGCGATCAGCGCCTCGATCTGGCTCGAGGTGACCAGGCAGCGCGCCGCGTCGTGCACCAGCACCCAGTCATGCGCCCCGGCGCCCTTCTGCCGCAGCGCCGCGAGGCCGTTGCGCACCGTGGCGGCGCGCGTGACGCCGCCCACGCGCAGCAAGAATTCGTTGTCGGCCGGAAAGCGCGGCAGCGCCGTCTGCACCTCGCGGTCGTCCGGCGACACCACCACCGCCAGCCCGGCGAAGCGGCCCGCCAGCGAGCGGAACGCGGCCACCGTGTGGGCCACCATGGACGATCCCGCCAGCCGCTGGTATTGCTTGGGCTGGGCGCCACCCGCACGGTGGCCGAAACCGGCACAAGGAATCAGCACGAAAAGTCGGGAGGAAGACATCGGGTACGGCACGGGCCAAGGGCCGGCAAGCGGATAAGGGGCCGCCATTCTAGAATCGACCATCTCACACCCCTCGCCAGCGGCGCGGGGTGTTCTGCATTTTCAAAGCGTTCCATGGACCTCCCCCACCTCACGGCGGGCAAGCGATTCACGCTGCCGCGTCCTCCTTTGTCGGCCGATGCGCTGCTGCTGGCGCAGCTGGGCATGCGCGAGAAGGCCGCGGGCCGCGCCACCGCGATGTTCACGGCCGACGCCAACGACGCGCAGCGCCTGATCGACGAGATCGCCTTCTTCGCGCCCGAGCTGCGCTGCGCCCTGTTCCCCGACTGGGAAACGCTGCCCTACGACAGCTTCTCGCCGCACCAGGACCTGATCAGCGAGCGGCTCGCCACGCTCTGGCGCATCAGCCAGAAAGAGGCCGACGTGGTGCTGGTGCCCGCCACCACCGCGCTCTACCGGCTCGCGCCGCCGGCCTTCCTGGCCGGCTACACCTTCCACTTCAAGGCCAAGCAGAAGCTCGAGGAGTCCAAGCTCAAGGCCCAGCTCACGCTGGCCGGCTACAGCCACGTGACGCAGGTGGTGAGCCCGGGCGAGTACGCGGTGCGCGGCGGCCTGATCGACCTCTTTCCGATGGGCTCGCCCGTGCCCTTCCGCGTCGACCTGTTCGACGACGAGATCGACTCGATCCGCACCTTCGACCCCGACACCCAGCGCAGCCTCTACCCGGTGCCCGAGGTACGGCTGCTGCCGGGCCGCGAATTCCCGATGGACGACGACGCCCGCGCGCGCTTTCGCAGCCGCTGGCGCGAACTGCTCGAGGGCGATCCGACCAAGAGCCGCATCTACAAGGACATGGGCAACGGCGTGGCCACCGCCGGCATCGAGTACTACCTGCCGCTGTTCTTCGACGAGACGGCCACGGTGTTCGACTACCTGGGCGCCGATGCCACCGTGGTGCTGCACGGCGATCTCGAGCCCGCATTCCAGCATTTCTGGCAGGACGCCAGCGAACGCTACCGCCTGGTGCGCGGCGACCCCGAACGCCCGGCGCTGCCGCCCGAGGCGCTGTTCCTGAGCGCCGAGCAGTTCTACCAGCGCGCCAAGCCGCATGCGCAGCTCGCCATCCGCGGAAACGCCGGCAGCGGCGAGGCCGCCGAGACGCCCTACGCCGAGTTCGACACGCTGCCGCCCTTTGCCGTGGTGCGCGGCGCCGAGGACCCGCTGGTCGGCCTGAAGGCCCACATCGCGAAGACGCCGCACCGCGTGCTGCTGATCGCCGAAAGCGAAGGCCGGCGCGAAAGCCTGCTCGACTTCCTGCGCGCCAGCGGCGTGAGCCCGCCGGCCTTCGATTCGCTGGCCGAGTTCGAAGCCTCCGCCGACGAGAAGACCGGCATCGCCACCGCCGCGCTGGCCTCGGGCTTTGCGTGGCGCGAACAGGGCATCGACTTCGTCACCGAGACCGAGCTCTTCGCCACTGCGCCCACCACGCGCCGGCGCAACAAGAAGCAGGAACAGGTCAGCGACGTCGAGGCGCTGATCAAGGACCTTTCGGAACTCAACGTCGGCGACCCGGTGGTCCACACCGCGCACGGCATCGGCCGCTACCGCGGCCTGATCCACATGGACCTGGGCCAGGGCACCGATGCCGAGGGCAAGCCGCTGCTACAGGAAATGCTGCACCTGGAGTACGCCGACAAGGCCACCCTCTATGTGCCCGTCTCCCAGCTGCACCAGATCAGCCGTTACACCGGCGTCAGCGCCGACGAGGCGCCGCTGCACAAGCTGGGCTCGGGCCAGTGGGAAAAGGCCAAGCGCAAGGCCGCCGAGCAGGTGCGCGACTCGGCCGCCGAACTGCTCAACATCTATGCCCGCCGCGCCGCGCGCCAGGGCCATGCCTTCCGCTACTCGGCCGCCGACTACGAGGTGTTCGCCAACGACTTCGGCTTCCAGGAAACGGCGGACCAGAAGGCCGCGATCCACGCCGTGGTGCAGGACATGATCTCGCCGCAGCCGATGGACCGCCTGGTCTGCGGCGACGTGGGCTTCGGCAAGACCGAAGTGGCGCTGCGCGCAGCGTTCATCGCAATCACCGGCGGCAAGCAGGTGGCCTTCCTTGCGCCCACCACGCTGCTGGCCGAGCAGCACTACCAGACGCTGGTCGACCGCTTCGCCAAGTGGCCGGTCAAGGTGGCTGAAATGAGCCGCTTCCGCTCGACCAAGGAAGTCAATGCGGCTGCCAAGGGGCTGGCCGAGGGCACGGTCGACATCGTGGTCGGCACGCACAAGCTGCTGTCGCAGTCGGTCAAGTTCAAGAACCTGGGCCTGCTCATCATCGACGAGGAGCATCGCTTCGGCGTGCGCCACAAGGAGGCGATGAAGGCGATGCGCGCCGAGGTCGACGTGCTCACGCTCACCGCCACGCCGATTCCGCGCACCCTGGGCATGGCGCTCGAAGGCCTGCGCGACCTGAGCGTGATCGCGACCGCGCCGCAGCGCCGTCTCGCCATCAAGACCTTCGTGCGCAACGAAGGCACGGGCGTGATCCGCGAAGCCGTGCTGCGCGAACTGAAGCGCGGCGGGCAGGTGTACTTCCTGCACAACGAGGTCGAGACCATCGAGAACCGCCGCCAGAAGCTCGAAGAAATCTTGCCCGAGGCCCGCATCGCCGTGGCCCACGGCCAGATGCCCGAGCGCGAGCTGGAGCGCGTGATGCGCGACTTCGTGGCGCAGCGCTACAACCTCCTGCTGTGCTCGACCATCATCGAGACCGGCATCGACGTGCCGACCGCCAACACCATCGTGATGAGCCGCGCCGACAAGTTCGGCCTCGCGCAGCTGCACCAGCTGCGCGGGCGCGTCGGGCGCTCGCACCACCAGGCCTATGCCTACCTGATGGTGCCGGACACCGAGGGCCTGACCAAGCAGGCGGCGCAGCGGCTCGACGCCATCCAGCAGATGGAAGAGCTGGGCTCGGGCTTCTATCTTGCGATGCACGACCTGGAAATCCGCGGCACCGGCGAAGTGCTGGGCGAGAACCAGAGCGGCAACATGATGGAGATCGGCTTCCAGCTCTACAACGAGATGCTGGGCGAGGCTGTGCGCGCGCTCAAGGCCGGGCAGGAGCCCGACCTGCTGGCGCCGCTGTCGGTCACGACCGAGATCAACCTGCACGCCCCCGCCCTGCTGCCCGACGACTACTGCGGCGACGTGCACCTGCGCCTGTCGTTCTACAAGAAGCTGGCCACCGCAAAGACGCCCGAGCAGATCGACACGCTGCTGGAAGAAATCGTCGACCGCTTCGGCAAGCTGCCGCCGCAGGCGCAGACGCTGATCGACACGCACCGGCTGCGCGTGCTGGCGCGGCCCTATGGCGTGATCAAGGTGGATGCCGCGCCCGGCATCATCCACATCACGTTCAAGAAGGACCCGCCGGTCGACTCGATGGCCATCATCCACCTGATCCAGAAGAACAAGCACATCAAGCTCGCGGGCAACGAGAAGCTGCGCATCGAGCGCGAGCTGAAAGAGCCCAAGGAGCGCGCGCAAATGGTGCGCGACGTGCTGCGCAGCCTCGGACAACCCCTCGTCAAGGAAACCGCCCCCGCATGAGCGCTACAGAAATTTCTCCCGGCCTCGCCATCCAGCGCCTGAAGCCGCCGCTGAAGCTGGCCGACTTCAAGCTGATCGCGTTCGACATGGACTCGACGCTGATCAACATCGAATGCATCGACGAGATCGCCGATGCCGTCGGCAAGAAGGCCGAAGTGGCCGCGATCACCGAAGCCACGATGCGCGGCGAGATCAAGGACTTCAAGGAGAGCCTGCGGCGGCGCGTGGCGCTGCTCAAGGGCGTGCCGGCCGAGGCGCTGCAGCAGGTCTACGACGAGCGGCTGAAGCTCAATCCGGGCGCGGCGGAACTGGTCGCGGCCTGCAAGGCGGCCGGCCTCAAGGTGCTGCTGGTGTCGGGCGGCTTCACCTTCTTCGCAAACCGCGTGAAGGACCGCCTGGGCATCGACTTTGCGCGTTCCAACCTGCTCGACGAAGCCGACGGCAAGCTCACCGGCCAGGTGGTGCAGCAAAGCTGGGGCGACATCTGCGACGGCGCCGAGAAGCGCCGCACGCTGCTCGAGGTCGCGTCCCTGCTGGGCATTTCGCCGCAGGAAGCCATTGCCGTGGGCGACGGCGCGAACGACCTGCCGATGATGGGCGAAGCCGGCCTTTCGGTGGCCTATCACGCCAAGCCAAAGGTGCGCGAGCAGGCCATGGTGGCGATCAACGAAGGCGGGCTCGACCGCCTGCTGGAGATCCTGAAATGACTGACGGCAACATCCCGCTCTACCGCGCCGAGGCGCTCAAGGATTACGCCAGCGCCCTGCTGCAGAAGGCCGGCCTCGCCGCGCCGATGGCCGACAGCGTCGCCCGCACGCTGGTCGAAGGCGACCTGCTGGGCCACGACACGCACGGCCTCGCGCTGCTGGCCGGCTATGTGAAAGAGATTGAGTCGGGCGGCATGACGCCGGACGGCGCGCCCGAGGTGCTGTCGGACCGCCCCGCCGCCGTGCTCTGGGACGGCAAGCGCCTGCCCGGGCCCTGGCTCATGGACCAGGGCATGGACCTGCTGGTTCCGCGCGCCCGCGAACTCGGCACCGCCTCGCTCGTGATCCGCCGCAGCCACCACATCGCCTGCCTCGCTGTCTACATGCTGCGCGCGCTGCAGGAAGACATGCTGATGCTGCTCGCCTGCTCAGACCCCAACACGGCCAGCGTCGCGCCTTTCGGCGGCACGCAGGCGGTGTTCACGCCGAATCCGCTGGCCATGGGCTTTCCGCTCTCGCAAGGCGGCGTGATGGTCGATATCTCGGCCTCCATCACCACCAACGGCATGAGCAACCGCAAGCGTGCGGCCGGCGAGACGTTCGCCGAGGAATGGCTGATCGACGCCGCCGGCAAGCCTTCGAACAACCCGCAGGTGCTGTTCGACCAGCCGCCCGGCACGCTGCTGCCCGTGGGGGGCTTGAGCCATGGCCACAAGGGCTATGGCATGGCGCTGCTGGTCGAGACGCTGACGGCCGGCCTCGCGGGCCATGGCCGGGCCGACCCGCCCGAGGGCTGGGGCGCGACGGTGCACGTCACGCTGCACGATCTGCATGCCTTCGGCGGCAAGGAAGCTTTCCTGCGCCAGATGGACCATGTCGCGGCGCAGTGCCGCAACAACCGGCCGATCGATCCGGCCAGGCCCGTGCGGCTGCCGGGCGAAGGCGGCCTGAAGCGCCGCGATGCGCAATCGAAGAACGGGGTGCGCCTGCACCCGTCGATCGCGCGTTCGCTGCAGGATGCGGAGCAGCGCCACGGGCTGCGGCTCTCGCAGGCGCTGCTCTGAGGGCGGGCTAGATTTCTTCGGGCGGTTCTTCCGCCGCCGGCTCGCCGGCCGCGCGCGGCTTGCGTTTGCCGGGCTTGGCCAGGATCTCGACGTAGAACTGCTTGCCGGCATCCTTGACGATGCCGTCGATCAGGCCCGTGATGGCCGACAGGTGCACGACTTCGGCGGTTTCCGCCGAGGCGCCGAACCTGCAATCGAAATCCCAGAAGTCCGCGCCTTCGGGCAGCTCGCGGCGCCGCTCGCGCTTGATGTACTTGCGGATCTCGTGCTTGATGGCTTCGAGGAGACGGTCGGGGTGCTTGCCCTCGACCTGAAGCTGAAAGGTTTTTCTCATGGTCGATCCTAACCCGCGGCCTGTGTACAGTCGGCGGTGGTTCAAACGAAAGCAGGTGAAGACATGGCGCGCGCAAACGACTGGGCAAGCAAGGTGATGGCATTGGTCAACGGCGGCAACGCAACGGCGGCCATCGCGCAGATCAAGGTCGCACCCTCGGTCAAGGACCTGAAGGCGCTGCAGACCATCATGACGCTATCGAAAATGAAAGGCCGCCATCCGAACGTGGATGCGGCCATTGCGGACAACCTGGCGCTGCTGGCGGCGCCGCGCCTGCACCGCTCGCCCTGAGCCGCAGGCCTACAGGGCCTGGCCCAGGCGCTTCACGCCCTCTTCGATCTTGGCCACGTCGGCCGTCGCAAAGCTCAGCCGCAGCGTCGCGACATCGGGCTTCTCCGCAAAGAACGGCGCTCCCGGCACAAAGGCCACGAGCTTCTCGATGGCACGCTTGGCCAGCTCGTTGGCATCGGCCAGCTTGCCGTTGGCGCCCGTGAGGCGGGCCCAGAAGAACAGGCCGCCCTGCGGCTGCGTGAAGCTCACCGCGTCGCCCAGCTCGCGCTTGAGCGCCGCGCCCATGGCCTGCGCACGCTGGCCGTACACCTCGCGCACATGCGCCAGCGTGGCCGGCATGCGGCCGCTCTTGAGGTACTGCGCGGCCGTGGCCTGCGAGAAGGTGCTGGTGTGGGCATCGCTGAACTGCTTGCACATCGTCGCCTTGGCCAGCAGCTCGGCGGGCGCGATCATCCAGCCGATGCGCAGGCCCGGGCTCAGCACCTTGCTGAGGCTGCCGCAATGCGCGAGCAACTCACGGCTGCCGGGCACGTCCTTGCTCAACGCGAGGATCGAGGGCGGCGGCGCTTCGCCGAAGTAGAGGTCGCCGTAGGGATCGTCCTCGACGATCAGCGTCTGGTACTTGACCGCCAGTTCGAGCACCTTCCTGCGGCGCTCCAGGCTCAGCATGGCGCCGCTCGGGTTGCCGAAGGTGGGAATCAGGTAGACGAACTTGGGCTTGTGCTCGGCGATGAGCTTTTCGAGCTCGTCGGTCTTCACGCCGTTGGCGTCGATGGGCGCGCTGATGAGCTGCGCACCGTACAGGCGGAAGCACTGGATGGTGGCCAGGAAGGTCGGGCCTTCGACGATCACCTTGTCGCCGGGCGAGATCATGGTCTTGCCGAGCAGGTCGAGCGCCTGCTGGCTGCCGGTGGTGACGATCAGGCCGCTCGGGTCGACGTCGACACCCTTGGTCTTCATGAAGGCGCCGAGCTGCGTGCGCAGCGGCTCGTAGCCCTCGGTGGCGCCGTACTGCAGCGCACCGCCGGGCTCCTCGGTGAGCGCCCTCTGGCTCGCCTCCTTCAGGCCCTCCACGTCGAACATGGCGCTGTCGGGGAAGCCGCCCGCAAAGCTGATGATGCCGGGCTTGCCCAGCAGCTTGAAGAGTTCGCGGATGGCGGAGGTTTCGACGTTGTCGAGGCGGGAAGCGAATTGCATGGGAGGTCTCACTTTCTGGGCGCTATTGTGGCGAAAGCCGCAGGCAACAAAGCTGCGTAAGGCTATCGCCTTTCAACGATATATTGCGTCCGTCGGTGCTCGCCTTCCATGGCAAGACGGGCGCCGCGCTTCCAGCCCCATGAAAAAAGACAACATTCCCCTCTTCTTCGCCACCCTGCAGGCGGCCAATCCCACGCCCGAAACCGAGCTCGAGTACGCCACGCCGTTCGAGCTTCTTGCCGCCGTGCTGCTCTCGGCGCAGGCGACCGACGTGGGCGTGAACAAGGCCACGCGCAAGCTGTTTCCGGTGGCGAACACGCCGCAGGCGATGCTCCGGCTGGGCGTGGAGGGCCTGGAGGATTACATCAAGACCATCGGGCTGTACCGCAGCAAGGCCAAACACCTGATCGAGACCTGCCGCATCCTCGTGGAAAAGCACGGCGGCGAAGTGCCGCGCACGCGCGCCGAGCTCGAGGCGCTGCCGGGCGTCGGCCGCAAGACCGCCAACGTGGTGCTCAACGTGGCATTCGGCGAGGCGACGATCGCGGTCGATACGCACATCTTCCGCGTCGGCAACCGGACCGGGCTTGCACCGGGCAAGACGCCGCTCGAAGTGGAGCTCAAGCTCGAAAAACGCGTTCCGTTCGAATTCCGGCTGCATGCGCACCACTGGCTGATCCTGCACGGGCGCTACATCTGCGTGGCGCGCACGCCGAAGTGCTGGGAATGCGCAGTGGCGGCGTATTGCGACTACAAGCCGAAGACGCCACGGCCCAAGTCGGCCTGATTCGGCCTTTTCACCCGCTAGATCTCGAATGCTTCAGGCTGGCGGCCATCCACGTCGGTGAAGCCGTATTCGCGCGCCAGGTCGACCACACGGTGCACGCCGCCGCTTTTCTCGAGCACCCGCGCGTCGCCCGCCAGCGCGGCCACCGCGCGGCCGAGATAGCGCGGCGATTCGGTCCGTGCCAATGCCGGGCGCTCGCGCCAGTGCGCCTCGTCGGTCTTGTGGCCGGCCAGCACGAACTCGGTCCGCATCCAGCCCGGCGACACGGCCAGGGAGGCGACGCCGTGCGGGCGCAGCTCCTGCGCCATGCCGAAGGCCAGCCGGGTCATGGCCGATTTGGCGAGGTCGTAGAACAGGTTCCCGCGCAGGTAGTTGCCGCGGTCCCAGAAGGTGGTGGTCACGATCAGTCCGCTCTTTTGCGCCACCATCACCGGCGCGGCGAATCGGCTGGCGAGCAGGTGGTTGCGCACGCCGCGGTCAAACATCGAGTCCCAGTTGGCAAGCGGATGCTCCCAGAACGGCGCCTCGAACACGCCGGTGAAAGTCTCGTGGCCGCCCCAGGCGTTGTTGACGAGCAGGTCCACACGGCCTTGCTCGCTCTGCACGCGCGCAAAGAGCTGCTTCACCTCATCTTCCTGCGTGTGGTCGCAGCGCACCGCGATGCCGCGGCCGCCCAGGCGCGTAGCCTCGCCGGCCGTTTCGTCGATGCTGCCCGGCAGGGCTTCGAGCTCCGAGAGCGCGAGCAGCTGGCCATAGGTGTTGGCCGGCCGCTCGCGCGTGCTTCGCCCGGTGACGTACACGGTGACGCCCGCGGCGCCCAGTTCCAGCGCAATGCCGCGCCCCGCGCCGCGGCTGGCGCCGGTCACCACGGCCACGCGGCCCTTCAGCGGCTGGTTCCTGCTTTCGGCTTCTTGCATCGTCCTGTCCTTTTGTTGCGAGTGGGAAGCGACGGTAAGGCGGCGTCAATCCGCCGTCTTGGAAGAACCCGAAATCGCGCGGTCCAAAAACTCCGTCGGCGTGAGGCCGCAAAGCGCCTGGAACTCGTTGATGAGGTGCGATTGGTCATAGAAGCCGCCATCCAGCGCAAGGCTTGCCCAGGCAGGCTCGCGCTGCAGGCGCAAGGCGCGCAGGCAGGCATGCAGCCGCGCAAGCCGGCTCCAGGCTCGTGGCGACAGGCCCACGTGCTGCCGAAAGACCTGCTGCAGCCGCCGCTCGCCAAGGCCGACGGCAGCCGCCACCTCGCGCAGCGGACGCCGCCCGCCCGACATGGCGATGAGCTGCGCCGCGCGCATCGCCGCCGCGTGGACGGCGCCGTCGCCATCGGCCAGCCGGCGCTGCAGGGCCGCACACAGCACCGAAACGCGCGATGCGTCGTCCGGCTGCAGGGCGATGCGCTCCAGCAGTTCGGCACCACGGCCGCGCCACAGTTCGTCCAGGTGCACGGCGGTGCCCGCGATCTCGCTGGCCGGCCTTCCCAGCAGCGCCGCGGCCGCGCCGGGGTGCAGGGTCACCGACAGCCCTTCCATCTTCCGGCGCAGGCGCACGAGGGCCGGCGCCGCCGACGCGCCGATCGCCTCGACCGCATGCCCGGCACTCTCGCCTGCCGAGGGTGCATCGCCCAGGTTGAAGACCAGCCGAACCGCGCCGTCGGGCAGCACGCGCTCCAGGACCTCGCGGCCCTCGGGCAGCGTTTCCCTGTAGAGGAGAATGTGCGCAACGTGCATCCGCAGCGGCCCGGCGACCGGAAAGGCGCGCAGCGTGCCCGCGGGCATGCCGGCCTCCGGCCCATGCAAGGGGTCGTCGTCGAGGCGCAGGTACAGGCGTTCGTTCTTGGGCAGTGTCGGCATCGCGCTGGCGGACCGTGGCGCGCGGCAGCGGGTGCCGCCGTGCATCAGCTGCATTCGATCAGCCGGCACGCCCCATAGTCAATGGGCGCCGACGGCCACTGCGCGGCATCGTCGACACGCCGCACGCCGCGGTGCAGCAGTTCCACGGCCCGCATCACGCCCGCATGCGTGACCCACACCGCGTCCTGCCCCGACGCGCGCCAGTCGTCGAAGGCCGTGCCGATGCGCTGCATGAAGCGGGCCGTGCTTTCGCCATGCCCGCCCGGAATCCCTTCGGCGAAATTGCAGGTCCACGCCTCGAACTCGGCACGCGCGATCGACGACCAGGGCCGACCTTCCCAGCTGCCGAAATCCATCTCGGCGAGGCGCGGGTCGGCGCGTGTGGCAAGGTCCGGGCGCAGCCTGCCGATGGCTTGCGCGAGTTCGGCGCAGCGCCTCAGGGGCGAGTGCGCCAGCACAAGGTCCGCGGGCAGGCGCGAAGCCACCGCATGCGCCACCGCCAGCGTCGCCTCGGCCGGCACGCCCACGTCCGCGCTGCCGTAGCAAAGACCCGGCGCGGCCTCGGTCTGCGCATGGCGCACCAGCCACAGCTGCTTCATGCCTGCCAGGCCAGCGCCAGGTATATCGCGAGCTCGCACAGCTGCTGCGTCGCGCCGAGCCCGTCGCCGGTGAATCCCTGCAGCCGGCGCCGGAACACGCGCGCCATGAGCAGCGCCGCCAGAGCGCATGCGACTGCCATGGCGATCGTTCTTGCAGGGCCCTGCGTCAGCAGCACCAGCGCGGCGGCAGGCACCGACCAGAGCATCCCCACCAGCAACGCGCCGCCGCCGATCGCATCGGCCAGTGGCTTGGCCTTGCTTGCGCCGCTGTCGCCCACGTACGGCAGCCAGCGGATCAGGAACAGCGGCGCCAGGCGCGACAGCACATGCGCGCCCACGATGGCACCGGCCACCGCCTGCGCGCCCTGCCCCGCCATCGACGCGAGCAGCGCGGCCTTGAGCCCGAGCGCCAGCACCAGAGCAATGGCGCCGAAGGCACCGATGCGCGAGTCCTTCATGATCTCGAGCGCGCGGCTGCGGTCGGCCGATCCGCCCAGGCCGTCGGCCACATCGGCGAGCCCGTCTTCATGAAAGGCACCGGTCAGCAGCACCGTGGCGGCCATGCTCAGCAGCGCCGCGGCCAGTGCACCGGCCACACCCGGCAAGCCCTGCAGCGCGAGCACGAAAACGGCCGCGCCCACGCCACCCACGAGCCATCCCACGCCCGGAAAATGCGCCGCGCTTGCACGCAGCATCTGCGGGCTGAAGCCGATCCATTCGGCGAGCCGGCCGGTCACCGGCACGCGCGTGAAGAACTGCAGCGCCAGCAGATAGTGGCGGACACCGTTCATGGGTTCAACTGTCCTTGCGCGACACGCCGGCAGCTTCGAAGCTGGCCATCTCGCGCAGGATGCGGCAGGCCGACTCGAGCAGCGGCCAGGCCAGCGCGCCGCCCGAGCCTTCACCGAGGCGCAGGTCCAGGTTCAGCAAAGGCTCGAGCCCCAGGTGCTTCAGCAACAGCGCATGCCCGGGTTCCGCCGAGCTGTGCGCGGCCACGCAGCGCTGCGCCACATGCGGCTGCAGCGCCTGCGCGACGAGCACCGCGGCGCTCGCGATGAAGCCATCGACCACGATCACGCGCCGCTCCTGCGCCGCCTGCAGCACCGCGCCGACCAGCGTGGCGATCTCGAAACCGCCGAACGCCGCGAGTGCATCGAGCGGCTCGCTCGCAGCCGCATGCAGCGCCAGCACGCCGCGCAGCACCTGCCGCTTGCGCGCAAGCCCCGCGGCATCGAGCCCGGTGCCGGAGCCGGTGCAGCCGTCGATATCCAGCCCCGCGAGCCGCGCAAGCAGCAGCGCCGCGGCCGAGCTGTTGCCGATGCCCATTTCGCCGAGCAGCAAGGCGTTGCCGGGCAGTGCGCGCACCACCTCGCGGCCGTTGGCGATGGCTTGGGCGCACTGCGCCGCCGTCATCGCGGGGCCGGCCGATGCATCGGCCGTTCCGGCAGCAATCCGTCGCGACACCAGCCCCGGTCGGGCCTGGAAGTCGCGCCGCACGCCGCAGTCGACCACGGTAAGCGCCAGCCCGTGCTGGCGCGCCAGCACGCTGACTGCCGCGCCGCCGGCCAGGAAGTTCTCGACCATCTGCCAGGTCACATCGCTCGGATAGGCCGACACGCCGCGTGCCGCCAAGCCATGGTCGGCCGCGCACACCAGCATCTGGGGTGCCTCGAGCACCGGCGTCTCGCTGCCCAGCACGAGGCCGATGCGCAAGGCCAGGCTCTCGAGGCGGCCGAGCGCGCCGAGCGGCTTGGTCTTGTTGTCGAGCGCCGCTTGCAGACGCGCCGCGAGGGCGTCATCGTGGATGTCGGAGATGGAAGGAATCTGGTTGTTGTCGGTCATGCGATCAGGCCTTGCAATACGCCGGCCTCGAAGTGGGTGTCTATGAAATCGGCCAGGCCGTCGAAGGTGGCGTCGAGCGTGGGTGCCGCGGCGCCGAAGAGTGCGTGCAGTGCGGCCGCGTCCTCGAACAGGCCGTGCAGGTAGAGGCCCAGCACGTTGCCGCGCGCGTTCTGCCAGGCCAGGCCCCCGGGCATCACGGCACGGCCGTCCTGCGCCATCTGCGGGTGGATCGCGGTCTGGCCGTGATGAATCTCGTAGCCGGCCACCGGCACGTTCGAGAGCGAAGCCCATGCACCGCTCAGTTGGCCGAAGGCGGCGGCCCGGTGGCACACCGTCTTTTCGCGCTCGAACACGGTCACCAGCGGCAGCAGGCCCAGGCCGGGCGCATTGCCGTCGATGCCGTGCGGATCGACCAGCGCCTCGCCGAGCATCTGCAGGCCGCCGCAGACGCCCAGCACGGCACCGCCGCCGGCCGCGTGCGCGGCGATGGCGCGGTCCAGCCCCTGCGCGCGCAGCCATGCGAGATCGCCGCTGGTGTGCTTGGAGCCGGGCAGCACGATCCAGTCGGTGCCGGCCACGTCTGCCGGCGTGCGCGCCCAGACCAGGCGAACGCCGGGCACATTCTTGAGCGGCTGGAACTCGTCGAGGTTGCTGATGCGCGGGTACACCACCACGGCCACGGTACGGGTCACCGGGCCGCTCGCACGGCTGCGGTCGTCGAACACGCCGTCTTCCTCGGGCAGGCCGTGCTCCCGCCACATCGGCAGCGTCGCGACGGTGGCGATGCCGGTCAGCGCCTGCAACTGCTGTGGCGCCGGCGCCAGCAGCGAGGCATCGCCGCGGAACTTGTTGAGCACGAAGCCGCGCAGCAGCGCGCGGTCGCTCTCGGGCATCAATGCCCAGGTGCCGTACAGATGCGCGAAGGCGCCGCCGCGGTCGATGTCGGTCACCAGCAGGCAGCGGGCGTTCGCGTGGCGGGCCACGCGCAGGTTGACGATGTCGCTCGCCATCAGGTTGATCTCGGCCGGCGAGCCGGCGCCTTCGATCACCACCACGTCGTTCTCGGCACGCAATGCGTCGAGCGCCTGTGCAATCTGCGGCCAGACGCGCTCGCTGCGTCCCCGCCAGGGCATGGCCGTGAGTTCCGCGCTCACCTGCCCCATCAGCACCACCTGGCTGTGGGTGTCGCGCTCGGGCTTGAGCAGCAGCGGGTTCATGCGCACGTCGGGCACGGCGCGCGCAGCCAGTGCCTGGAAGTACTGCGCGCTGCCGATTTCGCCGCCGTCGACCACGCGGGCGTTGTTGCTCATGTTCTGCGCCTTGAAGGGCGCCACCTTCCGGCCCTGGCGCGCGTACCAGCGGCACAGCGCGGCGGTCAGCCAGCTCTTGCCGGCGCCACTGGTCGTGCCGAGAACCATCACGCATCGGGTTGTCATGCGGCTATTGTCCGTTGTCGCCGCAGCCCTCTTGCGGCAGCCGCGAAGAGGCAAAGAAAAAGGGGCTTGCGCCCCTTGTGTTTCTTTCAGCGTGCCGCGGTCTGTACCGCGCCTGCCCCGCCCTGGGGCTGCGCCCCTGCGGTGGCCGCCGGCACCTCCCACCCGCCGCCGATGGCGCGGATCAGCCCCACGGCCGCCTGGTATTGCGCCGACTTCACCTGCAGCGCCTGGCGCCGGTTGCGCAGTTCGCTGCGGCGGGCGTCGAGCAGGTCGAGCTGGCTGATGTAGCCGTTGCGGTAGCGCGTGTCCGACAGGCTGGTTGCGCGCTGCGCCGAAGTGACGGCCTGCGCCTGCACGGTCGACTGCTCCTGCAGGATGCGGATGGCGGACAGCTGGTCCTCGACCTCCTGGAACGCCACCAGCACCTGGTTGCGGTAGTTCGCGAGCGCGCCGTCGAGCTGGGCGTTGGCGCCCTGCACGCCGGCTTCGCGCCGGCCGCCGTCGAAGATCGGCAGCGAAAGCAGCGCACCCACGCCCCACGAGCGGGCCGACCACTTGAACAGGTCGCCGATCTCGGGCGATGCGTAGCCGGCGGCGCCGGTCAGCGAGATGTCCGGGAACCAGGCAGCCTGCGCCACGCCCACGCGGGCCTGCGCCGCGAGCACGGCGTTCTGCGCAGCCGAGACGTCGGGGCGGCGCGTGAGCACCGTGGCCGGCACGCCGGGCGGCACGGACGGCAGCGCGGTGGCCCAGTCGTCGGTGCGCAGCCCGAAGCTCGAGGCCGAATCGCCCACCAGCACCGCGAGCGCATGCTCGACCTGGGCGCGTTGCCGGTCGAGCGCGAGCGCGTCCGACTCGGTGGACGACACCTCGGTCTGCACGCGCGCCACGTCGAGCTCGGCGATGTCGCCGGCCTGCTGCCGGCGCTGCGAGAGGCGCAGCGTGTCGCGGTAGGCCTCGACCTGCTCGCGCACCAGCGCGCGCTCGGCATCGAGTGCGCGCAGCTGCAGGTAGGTCTGGGCCACCTCGGCCTGCACCGCAAGGCGCGTGCTTTGCAGCAGGGCCTCGCGGCTCTGTGCGTCGAGCTTGGCCGCGTTGCTCGCGCCCGAGAGGCGGCCGAACAGGTCGACCTCGTACGAGAACGTGGCGCCGATGTTGGTCATGGTGGCTGGCCGGGTGCTGGCCGTGGCCTTGTCGAGGCCCGCGCCGCGGTTGGCGCCCGCGCCCAGGCCGATCTGCGGCATGCGGTCGGCGTTGGCGCTGCGCGCGAGGGCGCGGGCTTCCGCGAGCCGGGCCGCGGCGGCCTGGATGTTGTTGTTGTTGACGTCGGCCTTCTCGACCAGCGCATTGAGCACCGGGTCGTTGAACGCCAGCCACCAGGCGCCGCGCGCCTGCGCCTCGGAGGGCACGGCACGCGTCCATCCGGCCGGCGGGGCGGCACCTTGCTCCTTGAACTGGGCCGTGGTCTGGATCTCCGGCACGCCGGAGGGCACGCTCGCGCAGCCGGCCAGCGCCAGGGCCGCCACCAGCGGCAGCAGAGCGTTGCGGACCATGGGTTGAAATGCGAATTTCATAATGAACTTTCTTCTTGGTCGACTGAGCGATCAGTCGTGCGAAGGACGCGGTGAGGCCGGCACCGGGTGCAGCCCGCCACCGCCCGAACCGCCGTGCGACGAGGGTGCCGGGGCGACCGGATGGCCCGCAGAGACAAACTCCTCACCATGCGGCACTTCGCCATGCAGCTTGAGCGCGCGGTTGCCCGCCAGGCGGCGCAGCAGCACATAGAACACCGGCGTCAGGAACAGGCCGAAGGCCGTCACGCCGATCATCCCGGCGAACACCGCCACGCCCATGGCCTTGCGCATCTCCGAGCCCGCGCCGGTCGACAGCACCAGGGGCAGCACGCCCATCACGAAGGCCAGCGAGGTCATGAGAATCGGGCGCAGGCGCAGGCGGCTGGCTTCGATCGCGGCCTGGATCGGCGTGCGTCCGGCGAACTCGAGCTCGCGCGCAAACTCCACGATCAGGATCGCGTTCTTCGCACTCAGCCCCACCAGCACGATCAAGCCGATCTGCGTGAAGACGTTGTTGTCACCCCCCGATATCCATACCCCGGTCATCGCGGCCAGGATGCCCATGGGCACGATCAGGATGATGGCGATCGGCAGCGTCAGGCTTTCGTACTGCGCGGCCAGCACCAGGAACACCAGCAGGATGGCCAGCGGGAACACCAGGAAGGCGGAGTTGCCGGCCAGGATTTCCTGGTAGGTCAGCTCGGTCCACTCGAAGCTCACGCCCTTGGGCAGCGTCTCGGCCGCAATCTTGGTGATCGCGTCCTGCGCCTGGCCCGACGAGTAGCCCGGCGCCGGGCCGCCGTTGATGTCGGCTGCCAGGTAGCCGTTGTAGCGCATGGCGCGTTCCGGCCCGAAGGTGGAATTCACCTTCATCAGCGCCGACAGCGGCACCATCTCGCCCGTGGTCGAGCGCACCTTCAGCATGCCCACGTCTTCGGCGCGGGCGCGGTACGGCGCATCGGCCTGGACGCGCACGGAGTACGTACGGCCGAACTTGTTGAAGTCGTTCGCATACAGGCTACCCAGGTAGATCTGCATGGTGTCGAAGATGTCCGTCACCGGCACGCCGAGCTGGCGCGCCTTGGTGCGGTCGATGTCGGCATACAGCTGCGGCACGTTGACCTGCCAGCTCGTGAACATTCCCGTGAGCTCGGGCGCGGCATAGGCCTTGGCCATGAAGGCCTTCACCGCCGCGTCCATCTGGTCGTAGCCGACCGAGGCGCGGTCTTCGATCTGCAGCTTGAAGCCGCCCGTGGTGCCCAGGCCCGCCACCGGCGGCGGCGGGAACATCACGATGAAGGCGTCCTGGATGCTGGCGAAGGCGCCATTGAGCTGCCCGGCCACCGCACCGCCGCTCTGGTCGGGGCGCTTGCGCTGGTCGAAGGGCTTGAGCGTGGCAAACACGATGCCCGAGTTCGAGCTGTTGGTGAAGCCGTTGATCGACAGGCCCGGGAAGGCGATGGCGTCTTCCACGTTCGGATTCTTCTTCATGATCTCGCCCATGCGCTGGATCACTTCGTCGGTGCGGTCGAGCGTGGCGCCGTCGGGCAGCTGGGCAAAGCCGATCAGGTACTGCTTGTCCTGCGCCGGCACGAAGCCGCTGGGCACGGCCTTGAACAGGCCGAAGGTCACGCCGATCAGCGCGAGGTAGATCACCAGCATCAGCGTCTTGCGCGAGATCACGCTCTTGACGCCCCCGCTGTAGGCTTCCGAGCCGCGGCTGAAGAGCTTGTTGAAGCCGCGGAACAGCCAGCCGAAGACACGGTCCATGCCGCGCGTCAGCGCATCCTTGGGCTGGTCGTGGCCGCGCAGCAGCAAAGCGGCGAGCGCGGGCGACAGCGTGAGCGAGTTGATCGCCGAGATCACCGTCGAGATCGCGATGGTCACCGCGAACTGGCGATAGAACTGGCCCGTGAGGCCGCTGATGAAGGCCAGCGGCACGAACACGGCCACCAGCACCAGCGCGATCGCGATGATGGGCCCGGACACTTCGCGCATCGCGCGGTACGTGGCCTCACGCGGCGTGAGCCCCGCCTCGATGTTGCGTTCGACGTTCTCCACCACCACGATGGCGTCGTCCACCACGATGCCGATCGCCAGCACCAGCCCGAACAGGCTCAGCGCATTGATCGAGAAACCGAGGACGTGCAGCACCGCGAAGGTACCGATCACCGACACCGGCACGGCCAAGAGCGGAATGATCGACGCGCGCCAGGTCTGCAGGAACAGGATCACGACCAGCACCACCAGCAGGATGGCTTCGAGCAGCGTGTGGATCACCGATTCGATGGACGCGCGCACGAACTGCGTCGGGTCGTAGGCAATGCGGTACTCGAGGCCTTCGGGCATGTTCTTGTTGAGCTCGGCCATCGTCTTGCGCACGTTGGACGAGATGTCGAGCGCATTGGAGCCCGGCGCCTGGAACACGCCCATGCCGACGGCCGGGTCGTTGTTCAGCAGCGAACGCAGCGAGTAGTCGGCGGCGCCCATCTCGAGGCGGCCGATGTCGCGCAGGCGGGTCACGGCGCCGTCAGTGCCGCTCTTGACGATGATGTCGCCGAACTCTTCCTCGCTCTGCAGGCGCCCCTGCGCATTGATGGACAGCTGCATGTCCACGCCCGACAGGCCCGGCGATGCGCCGACCACGCCGGCCGCGGCCTGCACGTTCTGGCCGCGGATGGCAGCCACCACGTCGCTGGCCGAGAGGCCGCGCTGCGCGACCTTCTGCGGATCGAGCCAGACGCGCATGGAATAGTCGCCGCCGCCGAAGATCTGCACCTGGCCCACGCCTTCGATGCGCGCGAGCGGATCCTTCACGTTCAGCACCGCGTAGTTGCGCAGGTAGTTGATGTCGTAGCGGTTGTTCGGCGAGACGAGGTGGACCACCATCGTCAGGTCGGGCGCGCTCTTGACGGTCGTGATGCCGAGGCGGCGCACTTCTTCCGGCAGGCGCGGCTCGGCTTGCGAGACGCGGTTCTGCACGAGTTGCTGGGCCTTGTCGGGATCGGTGCCGAGGCGGAAGGTGACGGTGAGCGTCATCACGCCGTCGGTGGTGGCCTGGCTGCCCATGTAGAGCATGCCCTCGACGCCGTTGATCTGCTCCTCGAGCGGCGTGGCGACGGTTTCGGCGATCACCTTCGGGTTGGCGCCCGGGTACTGGGCGCGCACCACCACCGAGGGTGGCGCGACTTCGGGGTACTCCGAGATCGGCAGCCCGCGCAGCGCGATCAGGCCGGCTATCAGGATCAATAGCGACAGCACGCCGGCAAAGATCGGCCGGTCGATGAAGAATTTAGAGAGATTCATGTTGTTTCTCCGGCGAGCGCAAGAGCGCTCCCCTCCGAGTTCAGGACTTCGCGGCTTCCGCGACGCGTTCCGGTTGTTGTTGCTTGGTGTCGGCCTTGGCGTCCATCGTCACGCTTTGCGGCACCACCAGCGCACCGGGGCGGATGTGCTGCAGGCCATTGACCACCACGCGGTCGCCGGCCTTCAGGCCCTTGCTCACGACGCGCAGCCCGTTGATCGATGCGCCGAGCGTGACTTCGCGGTACGTGGCCTTGTTGTCCTCGCCCACCACCATCACGAACTTCTTGTTCTGGTCGGTGCCGATGGCGCGCTCGCTCACCAGCAGTGCCGAGTCGCTGCGCGCCTGGCCCATGCGGATGCGGGCGAATTGGCCCGGAATGAGGCTGCCGTCCTTGTTGTCGAACGAGGCCCGCACACGCACGGTGCCGCTGCGCGCATCGACCTGGTTGTCGATCAGCTGCAGCTTGCCGGTGAAGGGCGTGCCTTCGAGGCCGGCGGTGCCCATCTGCACGGGAATGCTCTCGATCTGGCCGCGGGCGCTGGCGCCGCTCGGCAGGTCCTTCAGGGCGCGCGTGATCACCTGCTCGTCGGCGTCGAAGCTCGCGTAGATCGGGCTCACCGACACCAGCGTGGTCAGCACCGGCGCGCCGGGACCGGCGGCCACCAGGTTGCCCATCGTCACTTCGAGCTTGCCGATGCGGCCCGCGACCGGCGCACGCACCTGGGTGTAGCCCAGGTTCAGCCGCGCCGATTGCAGCGACGCCTGGGCGGCGCGCAGGTTGGCTTCGGCTTCACGCGCAGCGTTCACGCGCTCGTCGTATTCGCGCTGGGCGATGGCCTGCTGGTCCCACAGGCGCTTGGCGCGTTCCTGCTCGCTGCGGCTGAAGGCCTGGCGCGCCTGGGCCGAGGCCACCTGCGCTTCGGCGCGCTCCACCTCGGCCGCGTACGGCGCGGGGTCGATGGTGATCAGCAGGTCGCCCTGCTTGACCAGTGCGCCTTCGCGGAAATGCACCGACTGCACGGCGCCCGCCACGCGGGAGCGCACGTCGACGCGCTGCACCGCCTCGAGCCGGCCCGAGAACTCGTCCCAGGCATTGATCTCGCTCGAAGCCACGGTGGCCACCGACACCGGCGTGCCCTGCTGCGCCGCGGCCGGTGCCGTGGCCTCGGCCTTGAAGCTGTGCATGCCGAGCACCGCGGCGGCCACCGCCAGCAGCGCGGTGAGGCCGGTCACTGCGGGCCACAGGCCCTTGCGGGCGGCGGAAGAAAGGTTTTGCTTGTTGTTCGACATGATGGTTCGTCCTTCTCGATGACTTCTTGGGATGCAACAGGCCATCCCGGCGCTTTTGGCGCCAGGAGGCGGAACTCGAAAATGACCGGGGTTACCGGCGGGCCGAGGGGCGGCGTCGCGTCGTCAGCAGGGCTGCCGCGACCGGCCCGCCTAGCTGGGCTTGGGTGCTACCGGGGGCGGCGTGGTGGCACTGAAAAATTCGCGGAAGTGCTGCTGCACGCTGGCTTCGCAGGCCTTGCAGCCCGAGGGCTCGGGGTCGTAGAGCGCCTTGGGCCAGTTGGCAGCGCCTGGCAGCACGCTGCTCGTGACGTCGATGCCGGCCGCGCGCAGGCGCCCGGCAAAGGTCATGGCCTCGTCGCGCATGGCGTCGTCGGCCCCCACCAGCACCAGCGCCGGTGCCAGGGCACCGAGCCGGAGCGATCCGCTCGGCACGGCGTAGGGATGGGTGGCGTTCGACGGGCAGCTCAGGTATTTCTCCCAACCCTTGGCCCAGCGGCACTCGGCCTCGTCGTTCGTGGCCTTGCGCAGCGATGCCGTGCCCGCGCACGGGTCGAGCATGGGCGACAGCAGGATCTGCCCGGCCAGCGGCGGATGCGCCCGGTCGCGGGCGATCAGCGCCACCCCGGCGGCCAGGTTGCCGCCGGCCTCTTCGCCGGCCAGGTACACCTGGGCACCCTTGCCGCCGAGCTTCACGCGCTGCTTGTAGAGCCACTCGAGCGCGGCATAGCCCACTTCGATGGGCTCTGGGAACGGCGACTCGGGCGCCAGCGGATAGTCCACCGACACCACCACCGCACCCGCACCGGCCAGCAGCCGGGCCACGTTGCGGCCGTTGTCCAGGTTGCCGCAGATGAAGGTGCCGCCATGGAAGTGCAGCACCAGCGGCACCGTCTCGCCGCGCGGGCGCTGCCCATAGACCCGGGCGCCCACGGGCTCGCGGCCGGGCAGCTCGATCGACAGATCGGCTTCCACGCCTTGCGCCGCGGCGAGAGCAGCGGCTTCGGCAGAGCGGGACGATGGGCGCGGTGACATGGGGGCAACCTCAGGAGGATTGGCGATAGTCGAAATATAAGGCGGCCAGTGTGGCGTTAAACAGGCAAGCTGCCCCTACTCTGTTTCCAAACGGCTAACAATCCAGGAAACGCCGGGGATTGTCACCTTGTGTGAGAATCCGCGTCCTCCCGGCAATGGCCGGGCTCCCAGGAACAGTCATCAATGGATCAAATCCAGGCAATGCGGATCTTCGTCCGCGTGGTGGAAGCGGGCACGTTCACCCGGGCCGCGGACTCGCTCGCCCTGCCCAAGGGAACGGTCACCAAGCAGATCCAGGCGCTGGAATCGCGCCTGCGGGTGAAGCTGCTCAACCGCACCACGCGGCGCGTCACGGTCACGCCGGACGGCGCGGCCTACTACGAGCGCGCGGCACGCCTGTTGAACGACTTCGACGACATCGAAGCCAGCATGACCAACGCGCAGGCCAACCCCACGGGGCGGCTGCGCATCGACGTCGGCACCTCGGTGGCGCGGCTAGTCATCCTGCCCGCGCTGGCCACCTTCTGCGACCGCTATCCCGAGATCCAGCTCGACCTGGGCGTGAGCGACCGCACGGTCGACCTCATCAGCGACAACGTCGACTGCGTGATCCGCGCCGGCGAGCTGAGCGACCAGTCGCTGGTGGCCCGGCGCATCGGCACGCTGCACTTCGTGACTGTGGCCTCGCCCGCCTACGTCAAGCGCTACGGCATTCCGCAGCATCCGAACGACATCGAGAAGCGCCACCACGTGGTGAGCTACTTTTCGGGCAGCACGCGGCGCACCTATCCGCACGAGTTCAGGAAGGGCGACGAGTACATCGAGCTCAACGGCCCCTACCGCGTGTCGGTCAACGAGAGCAACGCCCACATGGCGGCGGTGCTCGGCGGCTTCGGCATCTCGCAGTGCATCACCTTCATGGCCGAGCCGCTGCTCGCAAGCGGCGAGCTGATCGAGCTGCTGCCCGACTGGCAGCGCGAGCCGCTGCCGATCCACGTGGTCTACCCGCCCAACCGCCACCTGAGCGCGAAGGTGCGGGCCTTCGTGGACTGGGCGGCGGAGCTGTTCGCGAAGAACCCGCGGCTGCAGCGGCGCTGAACGCGCTCGCCCGTCCTCAATCGCCCGCCGCGAACACCGGCTCGCAGCGCACCTCGGTTTTCACCGAGTTGGCGATGAAGCACTCTTCGTGCGCTCGGTGGTGCATATGCTCGACCTGCTCGCGCGTGGGCAGGTTCCCGCCGGAGAACGTCACCTCGGGACGCAGCGTGACCACCGTCATCGCGAGCTTGCCTTCGGCGTTCTTTTCCATGAGGCCGCTCGCCGCGTCGAAGTAGCGGTCGACGATGAACTTGCGCTTCACCGCCATGGTGAGGAACCACAGCATGTGGCAGCTCGAGAGCGATGCGACAAAAGCTTCTTCAGGATCGACCGCCGCCGCGTCGGAGAACGGCAGCGGCACCACGTGCGGCGACGAGGAACCCGGCACCTCCGCGCCGCCATCGAAGCGCAGCGAATGCCTTCTGCTGTAGCTGTTGCCGAGGAAGTCCTGGTCGCCTCGCTGCCAGAGGATTTCTGCGGTGTATCGGGCCATGCCTTGCTCTCCAGAGCCAAAAGAGGAGGCGCCATTCTGCGTCAGAAGAAGCCGGCGAGCCTGATCAGCAACGGCACCAGCAGCGCCGTCGCGATGCCGTTCAGCCCCAGCGCCAGCGCGGAGAACGCGCCCGCCGTTTCGTTCACCTGGATGGCGCGTGCGGTGCCGATGCCGTGCGCCGCCATGCCCACTGCAAAGCCGCGCACCGCGGGCTCCTTGATGCGCAGCAGGTTCAGCAGGCCCGTGGCCATGATCGCGCCCGAGATGCCCGCCACGGCGGCCGCCACCGCGGCCAGCGACGGCAGCCCGCCGATCTTCTCGGCCACGCCCATCGCGATCGGCATGGTGGCCGACTTGGGTGCGAGCGACATCAGCAGCTCATGCGATCCCCCTAGCGCCCAGGCAATGCCGATGGCCGACACGATGGCCGCCGCCGAGCCCACCAGCAGCGCCACGCCGATTGGCAGCCACAGGCGGCGCAGCCGCCCGAGCTGGCCATAGAGCGGCACGGCCAGCGCCACGGTGGCCGGCCCGATCAGGAAGTGCACGAACTTGGCGCCTTCGAAATACGTGTCGTAGGGCGTGCGCGTGACGAGCAGCACGCCCACGATGACGATCACCGAGACCAGCACCGGATTGACCGCCGGGTTGGCACCGCTGCGCCGGTGCAGCCACAGGGCGCCCAGATAGGCCAGCAGCGTGAGCGACAGCCACAGCAGCGGCGACTGCGCCAGGAAGACCCAGATCTCGGACAGCTTGGCGGGCGGGGTCATTCGGCATCCTTGCCGGTGATGCGGATCATCCAGCGCAGGGTGAGCGCGGTCACGGCCATGGTGAAGGCCGCGCCCACGATGCCCGCCGCAAGGAACGGAAGCCATTCGCGCCCGACGCGTTCGAAATGCAGCATCACGCCGGTCACCGCAGGAACGAACAACAGCATGAGGTTGCGCAGCAGATGGCCCGAGGTCTCGTTCAGCGCCTCGGGCACGCCGCCGCGCACGAGCAGCACGACGAACAGCAGCAGCATGCCGATCAGCGGACCGGGAATCGGCAGGCCCAGCCACTGCACGAGCAGTTCGCCGGCCAGCTGGCAAAGAAAGAGCGTCGTGATGGCGTAGAGCATGCGGATGTCCTGGCGTTCAAGGTTCGGCCGAAGCCGCGGCGCGCCTCCAGGCCTCTTTGAGCGCCTGCTGGCTCTGCGGCGGCAGCACGCCGAGCCGCACATGGCCCGGCAGGCCGAATGATGCACAGTCTCGCAGCTTGATGCCTTCGGCGCGCAGCCGGGCGGCCAGCCGCGGGTAAGGCGCGTCGGTGCGCGCGCAGAAGAAGTTGGCGTCGCTCGGCAGGCACTGCCATCCCATCGATTCGCAAAGGGCGCGCTGCTGCGCTTTCCATTCGCGCAGGGTGCGCAGGCTTCGGGCGAGCCAGGCTTGGGCGGCGTCGCCGGTCCAGGTCTCGAGCAGCGCCACGCCGTGCGCGCCCACCGGCCACGAGGGAGCCAGCCGCTCGAGGCGCTGCTTGAGCGGCGCGGCGGCATCGCCTTCGGGCGCGATGGCATAGGCGGCACGGACGCCCGTCAGGCCCATCGCCTTGTTCGGCGTCCACAGCTGCCAGACGCGGTTGCGCTGCGCTGCGTCGAGCGATGCCACGCCTTCGAGGCGCAGCGCTTCGTAGGCCAGGTCGAGCACGCAGGTGCCACCGGCCGCGGCGTGCTGCGCGAGATCGGGCTGTGCCTGGCCCAGCGGGCTCGAAGGCTCGCAGCACCAGCGCAGCGCCGCTTCGCCGCACGGCGCCGGCGGCCGCAGCACCTGAAGGCCCCAGGCCGATGCCGCACGCTCGTAGTCGCCGTAGCTGTGCGCCGGCAGCAAGACCTGCCGGCCGCGGCCCTGCACAAAGGCGGCGCTGATGCGGTGGATGAATTCGCTGGCACTGGCCGCGATCACGATGCGTTCGCCGGCCACGCCATGAAACTTTGCCAATGTTTGGCGCAGCGCCGTGTAGCCCGGGTCCGGATAGTGCGCAGCATCGGCCGCACGCAGCGCGGCAAGCACCGCGGGGCATGAGCCCGTGGCGTTGCCATTGGTCGAGAAATCGTGCCAGGCGGCGCCGGCCGCGTCGGGGCCGCCGTGCAGCAGGCCGGTGGATGTCGTGTGTTCCGGTGTCATGCCCTGGGGATTGCCGCGAAGAAGATCGCCAATGATGCACAAGCGGCCGTTGCCAGCACTGCCCTGCCGCCCCACTGCGCGGCCTGCTGCGTATCGGCCGCATCGGCGGGCCGCCCTTCGGCATTCAATGCATAGACGCCGGGCTTGGCGAGCCGCACGCCGAGCAGCAGCGCCATTGCCGCCATCGGCCAGCCGCTGTTGGGCGAGGGCGTGCGCTGCGCCTCGCGCGCCACGCCGCGCGGCCAACGCCATGCCGCAAGCGCAAGCAGCAGCACCGTGAGCCGTGCCGGCAGCCACGAGAGCACGTCGTCGGCACGCGCGGCCCATTTGCCGAACCAGGTCCAGTCGCGGCCATTGCGCTCGCCGCGATAGCCCCACATCGCATCGGCCGTGTTGGCGAAGCGGTAGACCGCCGCGCCCGGCAGGCCCAGCAGCACGAACCAGAACAGCGGCGCCACGAGCGAATCGTTGAGGTTCTCGGCCAGCGATTCGATGGCGCTTTCGCGCACCTCGCACTCGCTGAGTGCCGAGACGTCGCGGCTCACCAGCCGGGCGAGTTGCGCGCGGCCCGCTTCCAGCGACACGGCCAGCGCCGCGTCCACGGCAAGCACTTCGGCGCGCAGCATGCGCCATGCGAAGAGCGGCTTCAGCACCAGGGCCAGTACCATGGCCGCTGCCCAGCGGGGCAGCCACAGCGCCGCGCCCTCCACGGCCAGCGCCAGTGCGCCGACCAGCACTGCGCCCATGCCCCAGGCCAGCGCACCGGCCAGGAACAGCGGCAGGTCGCGCGGCTTTGCATCGGCCGGCCGCGGCGCCATGCGGGCGCCGATCGAGCCGAGGTAGCGCCCCATCCACACCACGGGATGCCAGCGCGCGGCAGGCTCGCCCAGCCAGCGGTCGATGGCCAAGGCCAGCCACAGCGCTGCGACGGCGGGCACCGCTCAATCCTCGATGCCGCGCTGCGCCGGGATGCCGGCCTTGAATGCGTGCTTGACCATGGCCATCTCGGTCACGGTGTCGGCCAGCTCGACGATCTCGGGCGGGCAGCGCCGTCCGGTGAGCACCACATGGACGTGGCTCGGCCGCGCGCGCAGCGTTTCGAGCACGCCTTCGAGCGGCAGCCAGCCGTAGATCAGCGGGTAGGTGATCTCGTCGAGCACCACCAGGAAGAACTCGCCCAAAAGAATGGCCGCCCTGGCTTTTTCCCAGCCGTCGCGCGCGAGCTGGGCCGAGCGTTCGAGGTCCTGGCTCTTCCAGCTGAAGCCGTCGCCCAGCCCCTCGATCGGAATGCCGATCTGCTCGAACATGCGGTGCTCGCCAAAGCGCGCCGAGGGCACTTTCATGAACTGGTAGATCTTCACCGCCTTGCCGCGGCCGTGCGCGCGCAGCGCCAGGCCGAAGGCCGCGGTGCTCTTGCCCTTGCCGTCACCGGTGTTGACGATGACGATGCCGCGGCGTTCGCCTTCGGCTTTCTCGTAGGGCTTCTCGCTGGGGGGAGTTTCGATTTGCATGAGGCGGGCTCCGTGTTGATGTGGGTCAGTTCGGCAGCGCGATCCACTGGTCGGCCACGCGGTGCACGCGGATGCGGTGGTCGAACACCTGTTCAAGCGCCGCGTGGGTGGCCGGGTCGCTGCTGCCGCCGTGGTGCACCACGCGCCCATGGTTCATCACCACCAGCTCGTCGGCGGCCAGCGCCATCGGCAGTTCGTGCAGCACGCTGACCACGGTGCGGCCCTGGGCCACCAGCGCGCGCGTGGTCTGCATCCAGTCGGCCTGGTGCGGCGGGTCGAGGTTGGCGAGCGGCTCGTCCATCAGCAGCAGCTCGGCCTCGACCGCGAGCGCGCGCGCCAGCAGCACGCGCTGGCGTTCGCCGCCCGAGAGCTGGCCGAGCGGCCGTTCGCGCCACTCCCAGGCCTGGGTGCTGCGCAATGCGCGCTCCACCGCCGCGCGGTCGGCCGTGCTCGGCGCCGCGAGCCAGCGCTGGTGCGGCAGGCGGCCGAGCATGGCGACGTCGTACACCATCAGGTCGTCGGCGCTGCCCTCGCCCGCCGCGCCGCTCTGGCCCAGCCACGAAAGGCGCTGCGCGCGGATGCGGCCCGGCACCCTGGCCGATGCGTCGCCGAAAAGAAAGACTTCGCCGCGGTGCGCGAGCAGGCCCGCCAGCGCCTTGAGCAAGGTCGACTTGCCCGCTCCGTTCGGCCCGACCACGCTGGTCCAGCGTGCGGCGCCGAGCTTCAGGTCGATGCCGTGCAGCACCTCGGTGTTGCCCAGCGTGGCGCTCAGGCCGCGGGCTTCGAGTGCGGGAATCCGGCTCATGCCACACCGCCCCGAGCACCGCGCCTGTGCATCAGCCACAGCAGGTAGCTGCCGCCGAGCACGGCCGTGAGCACGCCCACGGGCAGTTCCTGCGGCGCGATGAGCCAGCGCGCCAGCAGGTCGGCGGCCATCAGCAGCAGGCCGCCCATGGCTGCCGACAGCACGATCAGCCCGGCGTGCGTGGTCTTGACCACGGAGCGCACGAGGTGCGGCGCGGCCAGCCCCACGAAGGCGATCAGGCCGGTCTGCGCCACGGCCGCGCCGGTGGCCAGTGCGAGCACCACCACCAGCGTGGCGCGCATCGCGCCCAGCGGCAAGCCGAGGCTGCGGGCCGTCGCTTCGCCGAGCGCCAGGCCGTCGAGCACCGGCGCAAGCGCCCAGCCCAGCAGCAGGCACACCGCGCCGACCGCGGCCATCACCGCGCAGGCGCTCCAGCCGACCAGGCCGGTGCTGCCGAGGATGAAGCCCTGGATGGCCTGCAGGATGTCGGCCGAGGCGATGGTGATCAGGTCCTTGGCGGCGCCGAGCACCACGCCGACGATCACGCCCGCGAGCAGCAGCCGCAGCGTCTGCTGCACGCCGCGCGCGAGCACCAGCGTGAGCATCACCGCGAGCACCGCCCCCACGAAGGCCGCGCCCGTGAGCCCCAGGCGCATCGCCCATTGCGTGCTGGCGGCCGAGCCACCGAACAGCAGCAGCGCCACCGCCACGCCGAGCGAGGCGCCCGAGGCGCTGCCCAGCAGATAGGGATCGGCCAGCGGGTTGCGGAACAGGCCCTGTGCCACCGAGCCCGCGAGCCCGAGCAGCGCACCCGCGAGCCAGGCGCCGAGCGTGCGCGGCAGCCGGATGTCCCAGACGATGCGCAGCGCCACCGGATCGCGCCACGCCGCCAGCAGGCTTTCGAAGCCGGTGCTGCCGATGCCCAGGCCGAGCAACGCCAGCGCACCGCCCAGCACCAGCAAGGCGATGCCGAAGAGCCAGACGCGGCGCTGATGGCGTGTGTGCATGAAGTCCACCCGGGCTCAGCCGGCCTTCTCCGCGATGCAGCGCGCCATCAGCCGTGCGGCCTCGTCCATGCGCGGGCCGGGGCGCACGAGCACGTCCGACTGCGCGGCGTCGAAGCGGCAGATGCGCCCTTCGCGCACCGCGCGGATGCCGCTCCAGCCCGGGCGCTGTTCCATGCCCGCCGCGCTGCGCACGCTGACCATGATGAGATCGGGATTGGCGCGCACCACGTATTCGGGGTTGAGCTTGGGAAAAGGCCCGAGCGACGCCGGCACGATGTTCTTCATGCCCAGCCGCGCAAGCGTCTCGCCGATGAAGGACGATTCGCCGGCCGCATAGGGCGCGCTGTTGACCTCGAAGTAGACGCGCTGGCCCCTCGCACGGGTCGGCAGCGATTGCGCCGCAGCCGACACGCTGGCATCGATCACGCGCCAGATGTTCGGCGCCTCATGGGTGCCCAGCACCTGGTCGAGCTTGTCGAGCACGCGCCGCACGTCGGCATGGCTCTTGGGTTCGAGCACCAGCACCTTGAGGCCCAGCGCCTCGAGCCGCTGCGTCACGCGCGACGACTTGGCAAGCAGCACCGCATCGGGCCGCAGCGCCACGATCGCCTCGACGTTCGGGTCGAGCCCGCCGCCCAGCTGCGGCAAGGCGCGCACCGCGCTCGGCGAGTTGGAGTAGTTGTCGACGCCGACCAGCCGGGAACAGGCACCGAGCGCGCAGACCCCTTCGGTCAGCGACGGCAGCAGCGTGACGATGCGCTGCGGCGGCTGCGGCAGGTTCACGGCCACGCCGCGCTCGTCGACCACCTCGATGGCATGCGCGGCCAGCGCGAAGAGGCCAAGCCCAATGGCCGCGGACAAGCATCGAATCCAGCGGGCGGTCATGCAGGTGCCTTCAGGGTCAGCGGCAAGCCGGCCGCCATCAGCGTGACGCGATCGCAGGCGGTCGCCACGTCCTGGTTCATGCGGCCCAGCGCGTCGACGAAAGCGCGGGTTTCGCGGCCGAGCGGAATCACGCCCAGGCCGATCTCGTTGCCCACCAGCACCACGGGTCCGCGCGCTTCGCGCAGCGCCATGAGCAGCATCGCGGCATGCGCCGCCGGCGTGCGCGTGACCGGCTGCGCGGTCTCGCAGCGCAGCGGCATCAGCAGGTTGGTGAGCCAGAGCGTGAGGCAGTCGACCACCACCAGCGTCTCGGGCGAACTCTGGGTGACGATGGCGCGCGCCAGCTCGACCGGCTCTTCCACGGTCCGCAGGGCGGGCACGCGGCGGGCGCGGTCGGCCTGGTGGCGCACGATGCGCTCCTGCATCTCGTCGTCATGCGCCTGGGCGGTGGCAATCAGCACGGCGCGCCGCATTCCGGGCGCCTCGGCCAGCCAGTCGGCGGCGCGCTGCTCGGCGCGGCGCGACTTGCCGCTTTTCTGGCCACCGAGGATGAATTCGTGTTCAACGCGCATGCGCATCGGCCTCCGGGGTTTCGCGTTCGAGCTCGATCGGCATCGCGCCGAACAGGCTGGCCGTGGCTTCGGGGCTGGACGCGAACCACGCATGAAAATAGCTCGCCCGCACCGGGCCGTGCACATAGAAGGCCTCTCCAGCGCGGGCGTCCGCGCCCGGCCTGCCGGTGAAGGCCGCCGGCACCAGCGGCGTCTCGCAGCTCGAATAATGAAAGGTGTGGCCGCGCAGGGTGTGGGCACCCAGTGCGAGCTGCTGCGGCCCGAGGCCGGCGAGCCGCTTGTGCATCGCCACCCGGCCGGGCAGCAGGCCCCAGAGCGCGTGCGATGCGCCATCGGCCGTCTCCAGTTGCTCGAACAGCGACATCATGCCGCCGCACTCGGCCCAGACCGGCCTGCCCGCGGCCACATGCGCGGCCAGCGCCGCGCGCAGGGAATCGCTGGCGGACAGCGCCTTGGCATGCAGTTCGGGGTAGCCGCCGGGCAGCCAGAGCGCATCGCATGCGGGCAGCGCATCGCCGGCGAGCGGTGAGAAGAACACGACCCGCGCGCCCAGCGCCGCCAGCACGTCGAGGTTGGCCGGATAGATGAAGGCAAAGGCCGCGTCGCGCGCGACCGCGATGGTGCGGCCCTGCAGCAGCGGATCGATGCGCGCCGGCGGCTCGGCCGGGGCAGCCTCGAAGCGTACCAGCGGCCATTCGGCAAGCGGCCGCTTGCCGAATGGCGTGGCGGCCATCGCGTCGGCCGCCGCATCGAGCCGCGCCATCGCGTCGCCGAGTTCGTGCGCGGCGACCAGGCCCAGGTGCCGCTCGGGCAGCTCGAAGCCGGCGCCGCGCGGCAAGCTGCCGAGCCATTGCGCCGGTTCGCGCAAGGCCTCCTTCAGCATGCCGGCATGGCGCTCGCCGGCCACGCGGTTGGCCAGCACGCCGGCCCAGGGCAGCGCGGGACGGAAGTTCTGCAGGCCGTAGGCCAGCGCGCCGAAGGTGCCGGCCATGGCCTGTGCATCGATCACGGCCAGCACCGGCAGGCCGAAGCGCTCGGCCAGGTCCGCCGCGCTGGGGCTGCCGTCGAACAGGCCCATGACGCCTTCGACGATCAGCAGGTCGGCCTCGGCCGCGGCCGCATGCAGCCGCCGGCGGCAGTCGGCCTCGCCGGTCATCCAGAGATCGAGCGAATGCACCGGCGCGCCGCTGGCGAGCGCCAGCCAGCAGGGGTCGAGAAAGTCGGGCCCGCACTTGAAGACCCGCACGCGCCGGCCCTGGCGCGCATGCAGCCGCGCCAGGGCGGCCGCGACCGTGGTCTTGCCCTGTCCCGAAGCCGGGGCCGCCACCAGCACGGCGGCGCAGGCGTGCGCAGCGACCGATTCGCTGTTCGCGTCGTACTGGCTTATTGCGGTGTCCACTTCAGGCCGATGTAAGCGTTGCGGCCGCCGGTGGCGTAGCCGCGTGCAAGCATGTAGTCCTTGTCGCCCACATTGTCGACGCGGGCCACCAGGCCGATGTCGCGCGTGATCTGCGTGCTGGCCACCAGGTTCAGCACGGTGTAGCCGCCCAGCGTGCGCGTGTTGGCCGCGTCGTCGAAGCGCTTGCTCGACGATTGCAGTTCGGCGCCCAGCGTCCAGCCGGCAACGCGCCAGTCGGCGCCGAGCGTGCCGTGGCGGCGCGCGCGGCGCGCCAGCAGGTGGTCGGTGTCCAGGTCGCGCGGGTCCTGGAAGTCGAGCGATGCGCGCAATGTCACGTCGCCGATGCGGTGGCCGCCCGACAGCGTCACGCCCTGGTAGCGGGCCCGCGCCGTGCTGGCATAGCAGCCGAAGCTGGAGCGGCAGTTGGTGGCCGAGCCGTCGAACACGATCAGGTTCTCGACGCGGTTCTGGTAGACGACGATGCCCGCATGCGTGCCGCCGTCGGTGTACTGCAGGCCCAGTTCCACGTTGCGGCTCGACTCTGGCTTGAGGCTGGCCACGCCGTATTCGCTGAAGCGCTGGTACAGCGTGGGTGCGCGGAACGCCGTGCCGGCCGAGACGGTGGCGCGCAGGCGCGGCGTGATCGCGTAGCCGTAGGCGGCGCTGCCGGTGGCCTTGCCGCCGAATTCGCTGTCGTCGTCGTGGCGCACATGCAGCTGGAGCGAATGCGCGCCCTGCACGAAGCCATAGCCGAGCGAGACCGCATCCTGCGAGCGCTTGCTCGAGAACAGGCCGCTGCTGGTGGTGGGTGCATTCTCGAGCGCGTCTTCGCGGCGCTCGAGCGTGGCCGTCACCAGGTGCGGGCCGAAGCGGAACTCGTTCTGGAACAGGTAGCCGCGCAGGTTCGTCTCGGTGCGGTAGAACGATGGCTGGGTCTTGTAGACCGACTGCGAATCGGTGACCTGCACGCGCGTGCTGTAGATGTCGTTCCACTTGCCCGACCACGACAGCCCGGCCGTGCGCAGCGTGTTGTTCGAGATGTCGTTCCTGAAGAGGATCGGCGGCTTGGTCCTGAAGCTCACCGGCGGGTCGTAGCCGGCTTCCATGTCGCTGTACAGCAGCGTGGCTTCCAGCCGCTGGTTCGGCGTGAGCTGGTAGCCCAGGCGCAAGTTGCCGGCATTGCTGCGGTAGCCATCGCGGTCGGGGCTGGTGAAGCCGTCCTTCGAGGGCGCGCGCTTGTCCATCGGCAGCACGTTGAAGCCCCGGCTTTCCTCGTGGGCCGCGCCCAGCGAGTAGTCGAAGGCACCCGATTTCCCGCTCACGCCCGCCTCCGCCTTGCGCAAGCCATGGCTGCCGAAGCCGATGCCCGCGTAGGGCGCCACGCCCTCTTCGCCGCGCTTCGTGAAGAGCTGGATCACGCCGCCCACGGCATCGGAGCCGTACACCGCGGCGGCCGGACCGCGCAGCACTTCGATGCGGTCGATCTGCGAGAGCGGAATGCTTTCCCAGCCGGCACCGCCGGTCGATTGCGAATCGACGCGCACGCCGTCGATGTAGACGGCCGTGAAGCGCGTCTCGGCGCCGCGGATGAACAGGCTGGTGGTGTTGCCCACGCTGCCGTTGCGCGTGATCTCGATGCCCGGCAGGCGCGCCAGCACGTCGGCCACGCCGACCGCGCCGCTGCGCTCGATGGTCTGGCGGTCGACCACGGACACGTCGCCCACCAGGTCCGACAGCGGCTGCGGCGTGCGGTTGGCCGTGACCACGGTTTCGCCGAGTGCCGGCGCATCCTGCTGGGCATGCGCGACGGCCGGCAGTTGAAGCAGCGCCATGCCGCCGAAGGCGGAGGCCAGCGCGAGCGGCAGGCAGGCAAGGCGGCGGCGCGCAGGCGAACGGCCGAGGGAAAGAAAACCACAGGAAGTCATGAATGGAGCGAACGAACGTCTATGCCCGTCGCCGGCTTCCCCGCCGGCGCTTGGACGCAATGGCTGCCTTGCGCGCCGAACCGAAAATCGATCGCGCATGCGGCAGCCGCCTCGTTGGCCGGTATCCGGGCTGGCAGTGCGACCCCACCGCCTTCCCAGGTGCCTGTTTCAGGGCACCCAGTGGCTTGATGGATGAGGTTGACGCTTGCGGCGTCGACTGCTTGACCGTTGCGGGGGCAGCGCAGGCGGCTTCGGCCTTGTTCCGTTTCCGGAGGGCGTTCACTCCTGCTTCCCGTTGAACCGCGGCGCGTGAACCACGCCGCAGGCACCAACGCGCAGGATTCTAGGGCCTGTGCCGGCACAGTAAGCCAAAAGTTGCGCAGCCTGCGCTTCGCCGGGAAACTACAATCGCCAACCATGCCCGCCTCCAGCCCCATCGACCAGATCGCCGAGCGTGTGGAACGCCTGCTCGTGCGTCATGAAGAGGTGCAGCGCACCAATGCGCTGCTGCAGGAGCAGGTCGAAGCGCTCACGCGCGAGCGCGATGCGCTGAAGTCGCGGCTGGCCGCGGCCCGCACGCGCCTCGATGCATTGCTCGAGCGGCTGCCGGCTGAACCCCCTTCCCAAGATTCCCCCGCATGAAGCAGATTGAAGTTCAGATCATGGGCCAGAGCTATCTGCTCGGCTGCCCCGACGGCGGCGAGGCGCAGCTGCGCGAAGCCGTCGAGCGCGTGGACGCGGCCATGTGCAAGATCCGCGATGCCGGCAAGGTGAAGGCGCGCGACCGCATCGCGGTGCTCGCCTCGCTGAACCTGGCTTTCGACCTGGCGGCCCAGCAAGCGGCCGCCGCGGCCGCGCCGCTTCCCGTGGCTGCGGCGTCCTCGGCCCCCTCGGCAGATGGCGGGGACGCCGACGCCAAGGCCGCCCAGCTCATTCAGAAACTCGATCAAGCCCTCGCGGGCGATGACCATTTACTCTGAGCGGAAGCACCCGGCCCGTCCGGGGCGTAAAATCCGAACTGTCTGCGGTGCGCGTCGGGCTTAATATTTCCTTGTTCCAATGCTCTCCGGAGCCGGGCTTGGTACATCGCTTGACGGGTGTGATCATCTCGCGTCAGATGAACCCGAAGTCTTGCTGCCCTCGCCCACCTGAACCCTGGTTCAGGATGCGGGTTCGGCGCCCACTTGCAGACACCTTTTTCCGTTCATACGGCCCCTGCATGCGCTGCACGGGGCCGTTGCTTTTTTTCAAGGCTTCGCTGCGTGACTTCCCTGCTCGACCCCCTCCTGATCGCCGAACTGGCCGCACTCGGCCTGGGCACCGGTTTCCTGGCGGGCCTGCTGGGCATCGGCGGCGGGATGCTCATGGTGCCGTTCATCACGATCATCATGGGGCACCGCGGGGTGGCCTCCGATCTCGCGGTGAAGATGGCGATCGCCACCTCGATGGCCACGATCATCTTCACCTCGGTGTCCAGCGTGCGCGCACACCACAAGCGCGGCGCGGTGCGCTGGGACATCGTGCGGCGCCTGGCGCCCGGCATCGTCATCGGCAGCCTGCTGGGCAGCCTGGGCGTGTTCGCGCTGCTCAAGGGCACGGTGCTGGCCATCGTCTTTGCGCTGTTCGTGGGCTTCTCGGCCACGCAGATGTTCCTCGACCGCAAGCCCAAGCCCACGCGCCAGATGCCGGGCACCGCGGGGCAGCTGTCGGCGGGCGGCGCCATCGGCTTCATCTCGGGCCTGGTCGGCGCGGGCGGGGGCTTCGTCAGCGTGCCGTTCATGACCTGGTGCAACATCTCCATCCACAACGCCGTGGCGACCAGCGCCGCGCTCGGCTTTCCGATTGCGGTGGCCAACGTGCTGGGCTACGTGGTGAGCGGACAGTCGGTGCAAGGCCTTCCGGCCGGCTCGTTCGGCTACATCTGGCTGCCCGCGCTCGCGGTCATTGCGGTGTGCAGCGTGCTCACCGCGCCGCTGGGTGCGAAGGCAGCGCACAACCTGCCGGTGAAGAAGCTCAAGCGCGTGTTCGCGAGCATCCTGTACCTGCTGGCGGCCTACATGCTCTGGAAGGGCCTGCAGGGCTGAGCCGCCGCGCGCCTTGAAAGCCCCTCGGCGGCCGGGTGGGATCCGTTGCGAGGCCGCGGCCCCGGCCGTATAACGGGCGCATGAAAATCCTCATTGCTGTCGACGGCAGCGCCTATACGCAGAAGGCGCTCAATTACCTGCTGGCCAACCGCGCGATGTTCGTGGATGGCCATGAGCTGGTCATCGTGCATGTCTGCACCGGTATCTCGGGCCATGTGGCGCGCCACCTCAGCAAGGAGGTGATCGCCGATTACTACGCCGAGGAAAACGCCAAGGTGCTCGACCCCGTGGCGGCCTTGCTTGCGCAGAACAGCGTGAGCAACTACACGATCGACAAGCGCCATGGCCATGCGGCCGAGGAAATCCTCAAGTCGGCGGCGACTGCGCATGCGCAGCTGATCGTGCTCGGCACCCATGGCCACGGCATCATCGGCCGCGCGCTGATGGGCTCGGTGGCCACCAAGGTGATCTCCGAGACCGACACCTCGGTGCTGCTGGTGCAGTAGCCGGGCTTTTCTCTTCTTTCCCCTCTTATTGCACGCGCTGCTGCCGCCATTCGCGCGGCGCGAGGTGGTTCCCGTGCTGCACGGTGCTGAAGGCCGACGACCAGAGCGACGAATACATCAACTGCCATGCGGGCAGCGGGCTCATGAACGGGCCGGGCGCAAGCCTAGCGGGCCCCTCGCTCCGGGGATGCCGTAGGATGCGCGGCCCTACACAAAGGCAAGGACCCGACCATGTGGAGCGATCTCGACAGCCTCGTCGAAGCCTCGATGCAGGAATGGAAAGTACCGGGACTCGCGCTGGCCGTCATCCAGGACGGCGACATCGCCGTGCTCAAGGGCTACGGCGTGCGCGACACCGACACGGGCCTGCCCGTGACCATCGACACGCAATTCCTGCTGTGCTCGATCACCAAGTCGTTCACCGCGGCCGGACTCGGCCTGCTGGTGGACGAACGCAAGCTCGACTGGGACCGGCCGGTGCGCGAGGTGATTCCCGAATTCCGCCTGCACGATCCGGTGGCGACCGGGCGGCTGACCGTGCGCGATCTGCTGTGCCATCACAGCGGGCTGCCGCGGCATGACTGGATCCACATGCCCGGCGACCTGGGCAATGCGCAGATGCTGGCCGCGCTCAGGCACCTTGCACCCAGCAAGGACCTGCGCGACACCTTCCAGTACTCGAACCTCGGCTACCTGGTCGCCGGCATGGTCACCGAGCGGATCAGCGGCCAGAGCTACCAGGACTTCACCACCGAGCGCCTGATGAAGCCGCTGGGCTTCAGCCGCTTCGGCTTCTCCATCGAGGCCCTCGCGGCCGCCGAAGACGCCGCCCGTCCCCATGCGATGGACGGCGATGAGCGCTACCGCACGCCGCTGTCGCCGATCCGCGCGACGCCGGCCGGCGGCATCAACGCCTCGGTGGCCGATCTTGCGATGTGGGCACGCTTTCTCCTCGACGGCAAGGCGCATGGACGGCAACTGCTTTCGCCTCAGGCGCTGCGCGAAATGACGACCCCGCGCGTGCACATGGGGCGCTCCCCTTACGCCGAGATCGGCGACTCGCACTACGGCCTCGGGCTCTTCTGCGAGCAGTACCGCGGCGAGCGCACCGTCGCGCACTCGGGCTCGTGGACCGGCTGGAGCACGCTCATGACGATGCAGCCCGAGCGTCGCGCAGGCATCGTGGTGCTGACGAACCGCACACCGGGGAGCGTCCAGGCAATCCTCACCTACGCCGTGCTCGACCGCATCTGCGGCCGCGAGCCGGTCGACTGGTTCGGGCGCCTGGCCCCCAAGCGCAGGCAGGCCATCGAACAGCAGGCGCTCGACCGGAAGGCGGGCGCGGAAGTCCGCAGGAGCGGAACCCACCCGAGCCATCCGCTCGATGACTATGCCGGCGACTACGAGCACCCGGCCTACGGGCGCCTGCGCATCGACAGGGAAGCGGACGGGCTCGCATGGCGCTGGCGCGGCATCGAGGAAAAGCTCGAGCACCGCCACTACGACGTGTTCATCACCCCCGACCGTCCGACGGTGCTCCACCCCAGCAACCGGACGCTCACCTTCCGCTACGACCGGCAAGGCCGCATCGATCGCATCGAGATGCCGCTCGAGGAGATGGTGGACGACATCGTGTTCCTTCGCGCTCCGGCCGGCGACGTGCTGGACCCGGCGTTCCGGCAACTGTGCGCCGGCGACTACCTGCACAGCGGCCGCGTGATCGAGATCAGGCTCGACGCGCGCGGCGAGCTTGCCATGACGATCCCGGGTCAGCCGACCTATCGCCTGCTGCCGGCCGATGGACGCAGCTTCCGCGTCGACACGCTCGAGGGCTTCGGCGTGGAATTCCGCCGGCCTTCGCCCGACGCGGTGGACGCGCTCATCTTCCACGAACCCCGCGTCACCGCGCTCGCACCGAGGGTGGCAGGGCCCTAGGCGAACAGCCCCTTGTGCTGCTCCCGCAGCAGCGCCTTCTGCACCTTGCCCATGGTGTTGCGCGGCAGCTCGGGCACGACGAAGCAGCGCTTGGGAATCTTGAAGTTCGCGAGCTTCGACTTGAGCTCCGCCACGATGGCATCGGGCTCGAGCACCCCGCCCGCCTTGGCGATCACGATGGCCACGCCCACCTCGCCGAAGTCAGGGTGCGGCACGCCGACCACCGCGCTTTCGGCCACGCCGGGCAGCTCGTTGATGTAGCCCTCGATCTCGGCGGGATAGACGTTGTAGCCGCCGCTGATGATCAGGTCCTTGCTGCGTCCGACGATGGTGACGTAGCCTCGGCCGTCGATCTTGCCGACGTCGCCGGTCTTGAAGAAGCCATCGGCGGTGAACTCTTCCTTCGTTTTCTCCGGCATGCGCCAGTAGCCCGCGAACACGTTGGGGCCGCTGACCTCGATGTTGCCGATCTCGTCGGTGGTGCAGTCGCGGCCGGCGTCGTCGCGCACGCGCAGCCGCACGCCCGGCAGCGGAAAGCCGACCGTGCCGCCGCGGCGCTCGCCCTGGGCGGGGCTGTAGGGGTTGGAGGTGAGCATGATGGTCTCGCTCATGCCGTAGCGCTCCAGGATGGTGTGGCCGGTGCGTTCGCGCCATTCATCGAAGGTCTCGATGAGCAGCGGCGCGGAACCGGCGATGAAGAGCCGCATGCTGCGCACCGCCTCGCGCGTGAGGCCGGGCTCGGCCAGCAAGCGCACGTAGAGCGTGGGCACGCCCATGAACACGGTGGCCTCGGGCAGCTTCTCGACCACGCGCTTCGGGTCGAACCTGGAAAACCAGATCATCTTGCTGCCGTTGAGCAGCGCACCATGGAGCGCGACGAAGAGGCCGTGCACGTGGAAGATCGGCAGCGCATGGATCAGCACGTCGCCCTCCGTCCAGCCCCAGTAGTCCTTGAGCACCCCGGCGTTCGACAGCAGGTTGCCATGCGTGAGCATCGCGCCCTTGCTGCGGCCGGTGGTGCCGCTGGTGTAGAGGATGGCGGCCAGGTCGTCTGCGTTCTTGCGCGCCATCTCATGCCGGTCGCTGCATTGCGCGGCAAGCTCCAGCAGCGTGCCGGTGCGGTCGTCGTCCAGCGTGAACACGTGCCGCGTGCCCGCCGCGCTCGCGATGGGTCCGACCCACGCGGCATTGCGGCTGGTGCACACCACCACGGCCGGCTCCGCGTTGCCGATGAAGTATTCGATCTCGGCGCTCTGGTAGGCGGTGTTGAGCGGCAGGAACACATAGCCGGCGCGCAGCGTGGCGAGGTAGAGGATCATTGCCTCGACCGATTTCTCGACCTGCACCGCGATGCGGGCGCCCTCCTCCAGTCCCAGCGCGCCGAACAGGTTGGCCATCATCGCGCTGGCGCGGTCAAGGTCTTGCCACGAATAGAACAGGCCGTTGTCGGTTTCCACGGCAGTGCGGCCGAGGTCGGCGGGAAAGGCCGCGCGCAGGGCGGCAAACAGGTTGGAATTGGCTTTCGTCTTCATCTGGCAGGTACTTCGGAAATTCGGTGTGCGCTGGGCGTGCAAGCTTGCGGCGGCGCGTTACTCCAGCTTGGCGCCCGAGGCCTTCACCACCGCGGCCCAGCGCTTGATCTCGGAATTCACGAAGCCGCCGTACGAGGCCATGGTGAGGTTCGGGATCTCGGAGCCATTCTGGGCCCAGATGGCCTTGAGCTCATCGCTCGCCAGGGCCTTCTTCATGCTGTCGACGATGCGTGCCTGCAGGTCGGCCGGCGTGCCCTTGGGCGCCCACAGGCCGTACCAGGTGGTGACGGTGTAGTCGGGCAGGCCGACCTCGGCCGCGCAGGGCACGTCGGGGAACGCGGGGTTGCGCTTGCTGCCGGCAACCATCAGCGCCTTGATGCGCCCGCCCTTGATGTGCTGGGCCGAAGAGCCGAGGCCGTCGAACATCAGGTCGACGTTGCCGGCGATCAGGTCGGACAGCGCCGGTCCCGCGCCGCGGTAGGGAATGTGCGTGATGAAGGTGCCGGTCTGCAGCTTGAACAGCTCGCCCGCCAGGTGGTGCGAGGTGCCCGCGCCGGCCGAGCCGTAGTTGAGCTTGCCGGGGCTGCGCTTGGCGGCGGCAACCAGTTCCTGCAGCGTATTGGCCGTGACACGGCGCGGATTGACCACCACCACCTGCGGCACATTGGCCAGCAGCATCAGCGGCACGAAGTCTTTCTCGAGGTCGTAGTCGAGCTTGGGGTAGATCGACGGCGCGATCGCGTGGTGCACGGCGCCCATGAAGAGCGTGTAGCCATCGGGCTGGGCCTTGGCGGCGATGCTGGCCCCCACGGTGCCGCCCGCGCCGCCGCGGTTGTCGATGACCAGCGTCTGGCCCGTGACCTTGGCGAACTGGGCCGACAGCGGGCGCGCAAAGGCGTCGGTGCCGCCGCCGGCCGGGAACGGCACGACCATGTTGACCGGCCGCGTCGGCCAATTACCTCCCTGCGCCCCTGCCCCGCCGCACAGAACGGCTGCACCGGCTGCCGCCAGGCGCAGCACCTCGCGTCGCTGAAAACTCTGAGTCATCTGTCATCTCCTGTCGTTGTAGATTGCCGCACCATGCGGGCCGGCGCATCAGGCGCCGGACTTCTTTGCAGAACTCAGCCTTTTTTGAAGAACAGGCTTTCCACATCCCCCGAAACCGCCACCTTGCCCTCGGAGATCCATGCGCGATGCTTGTCGAGGCGCTTGAGATCGTAGAGGTAGTTGACCATCAGGCCGTAGGACTGCTTCAGGCCCTTGGGCGACGGGTCGCCGGCCCAGTTGAGGCGCTCCACGCGCGCCCCGTTGCCCAGGTGAAAGCGCGCCACGGGATCGGCCGGCGTGCCGTCGATCAGCGTGCGGCCCAGGTATTCGGCCGCGGCCTGCAGGAGCCACTGGCGCAAAGGCGACCTGGCATCGAGCGTGGCCGGCGCCTCCACCGCGGCAAGCAGCCGCTCGGCGGTCGGCGGCAGCGAGCCGACGAGGCGGCCGAGCTCGGCCTCGCGCTTTTCGTCCAGCCGCGGCAGCAGCTCGGCGGCATTCCTGGCAAGCCAGGCGCGAAACCCCGGGATCGGCGACAGCGTGGCAAAGGTCTTCAGGCGCGGCAGCTCTTCCTGCAGCGTCTCGACCACGCGCTTGATGAGCGAATCGCCAAAGCTCACGCCGCGCAGCCCGTTCTGGGTGTTGCTGATCGAATAGAAGATGGCCGTGGTGGCCTTGGCCGGCTGGATCGGCACGGCTGCTTCATCGAGCAGCGGCGTGATGCCGTCGCTGATGCGGTCGACCAGCGCCACCTCGACGAAGATCAGCGGCTCGTTGGGCAGCCGCGGATGGAAGAAGCCGTAGCAGCGGCGGTCGCTGTCGTCGAGCCGGTTCTTCACGTCGGTCCAGCTCTTGATGTCGTGCACGGCCTCGTAGCGGATCAGCTTCTCGATCAGCGAGGCCGGGGAATGCCAGTCGATGCGGCGCAGCTCGAGGAACGCGACGTCGAACCAGGTGGAGAACAGATGCTCCAGCTCGGCGTCGAGCGCGATCAGCCGCTTGTCCGACTTGAGGAAAGGCAGCAGTTCGGCGCGCAGGTCGACCAGGAAGCGCATCCCCTCGGGCTCCACCGCGAAGCGCTGCAGCAGGCGCATGCGCGGCGACACCAGCGCGCGCCGCAGCCGCAGCTCGGCCTGGCCTTCGTCGGGCGTTCCGACGGCGGCCTGGTGCTGGTCGCGCGCGGACTTGAGCTTGTGCGGGTCGGCAGCGAAATGCTCGCTCATGAGCGCCCAGTAGTCGCGCCGCTCCTCGGGCGTGGCGGCGGCATATTCGCGTGCAATGGCATGGGCCCGGCGCCCGCCCTCGACCTCGCTCACGCGCGGATCGATCACGGCCTGCAGGGCCGTGAGCACGCGGCGCAGCGCGCGCGGCGACAAGGCTTCGTCGGCCTTGCGCAGCGTGGCCTGCAGCCGCTCGGCGGTCGAGCGCATGCTGGGTTTTGCGGCCGTCCTGGGTGCGCCGCGGGCCGCGCCATCGGATGCCACGGGCACCTTGGCGGCGGCCTTTTCGCCGGACTTCTCGCCAGAGCGCAATCGCGCCTGGAACCACTCGGTCGCACTCATCGACAAACTCCAATGCTGTGGGCTGCGGGGATGCCTTCTTCTTTCAGGCCGTTCACGACATCACCCTGGATTTCTGTTGCCGCGCCACCGCGCGCAGCGCCTCGCGCTGCCGTGTCAGGTGCGTGCGCATGGCCGCGTCCGCGCCCTCGCTGTCGCGCGCCTTGAGCGCCGCGAACACCGCCAAGTGCTCCGACAGGCTCTGCTCGAGCCGGCCCGGCGCATGCAGTTGCTGAAGCCGCGCCAGCTTGAGAATTTTGCGCAGATCGCCAATCACCTGTGCCAGCCACTTGTTATCGGCCAGCTGGATGATGGCCTCGTGGATCAGGTGGTTGGTGGCGTAGTAGTCGTTGATGCGCTTGGCCTTGGCGTGGCGCACCAGCCGTTCGTGCAGCACGTCGAGCTCGCTCAATTCCGCATCGCTCGCATTGCGGGCCGCCTCGTAGGCGCAGCGGCCTTCGAGCAGCGCGATGACGGGAAATATCTCGTCGAGATCGCGCTCAGTCACCTCGCGCACGAAGCAGCCGCGCCGTGGCTCGTGTCGCAGCAGGCCTTCGGCCGTGAGCACCTTGAGCGCCTCGCGCAAGGGCGTGCGCGAAATCGACAGCCGCTCGCACAGCGCGGCCTCGTCCAGGAAACTGCCCGGCACCAGCGCGCCCGCGAAGATCTGCTCGCGCAGCGTGGCGGCGACTTCGTCGTGCAGGGAGTTGGGGACCAGGCGCATGGCGGCTGAAGAAAAAATCGGCTGGCGTAATTTTCTGTAATTACGCGTAATTGTGAGGCGCCCTTACGGGAGCCGCAAGGGTCGCGCACCCCATGCGCGGCCCGTGCTTACCCTGAGGGCCCGATGCTCAGGCGCTCGCCGGCTGGCGGCGCTGCGCGGCCCAGATCCACAGGCCGATGCCGAAGACCACCATCGGCACGCTGAGCCACTGCCCCTGGCTCAGGTTCAGCGCGCGCAGGCCCAGGAAATCGTCGGGCTCGCGGAAGTACTCGGCAACGAAGCGCAGCACGCCGTAGCCGATCAGGAACACCGCGGCCACCTGCCCCTGCTTGCGTTCCTTGCGGGCGTAGAGCCACATGATGACGAACAGCAGAAGCCCCTCGAGCAGGAACTGGTACACCTGCGAAGGATGGCGCGGCAGCATCGAGCCGCTCTGCGGAAACACCATGCCCCAGGGCAGGTCGGGGCTGCTGAAGCGCCCCCAGAGCTCGCCGTTGATGAAGTTCCCGACACGGCCCGCCGCCAGGCCCGTGGGCACGCAGGGCGCCACGAAGTCCATCACCTGCCAGAACGGCCGCGCGCGCGAATGCGCGAACCAGACCATCGCGCCGATCACGCCGAGGAGGCCGCCATGGAAGCTCATGCCGCCCTGCCACACATAGAGGATCTCGAGCGGATGCGAGAGGTAGAACTCGGGCTTGTAGAAAAGGCAATAGCCGAGCCGCCCGCCCACGATGACGCCCATCACGCCCAGAAAGAGAATGTCCTCGATGTCCTTGCGCTGCCAGGCGCCCTGGCCGACCAGCGAGCGGTACGGTTCGTGGTGCAGCCGGCGCGTGCCGAGAAAATAGAACAGCGCGAACGCGGCCAGGTAGGTCAGGCCGTACCAATGGATGGCCACGGGCCCGAGTTGCAGGGCGACAGGATTGATCTGCGGATACATGAGCATCCGCGGATTGTGCCCGGCCGAGATGTCGCGGCCGGCGCGGGGGCATTCAGGGCAATGTCAGCGGCCGAGCTTCCACCACACGAGTGCCGCCACGGCCGCCGGCACGGCAAACACCAGCAGGAAGATCGGCAGTTCTTCGGCCACCGAATAGCCGGCCTTGACCACGCCCACGGCCATGTTGATGCCGGCACCGATGAACCATGCCGGAATGAACCACTTGGCGGCCGCGGCCAGCGCCAGCGACGAGCCATCGCCGATGAAGCGGCCGGCCAGCAGAAACACCACCAGCAGCACGAAGCCGCCGCCCATCACCATGATCGTGTGCATATCGCTTGTTCTCCGTTCGGCATCTTGCCCCTTGTTTTTTCACAGCGCTGTACCCATGGCACCGGCGCAGATCCGTCGCGAAACACCGCGGAACCGGCTTTGCCGGGCCGCTGGTGTTGCCCCCGGCGAGGGGGTTGGCGAAGCGACACGAAGTGCGCGAAGCTTGGGGGAGATCCATGTCACCGGGTGGTGTAGCCGCCGTTGGCAAAGATCGTCTGGCCGGTGATCCACCAGCCTTCGGTGACCAGGAAGCGCACGATGGGTGCGATGTCCTCGATGTCGGTCAGGCCCTTCTTCGAGAACTTGCTGAGCGCCGCCGCGCTGCTGTGGTACTCAACGGCCTCCTTGCTTTCCTGGCCATAGAAGAACGGCGTGTCCATCGGTCCGGGGCCGATCGCATTGACCGAGATGCCGCGCTCGCCGAACTCCTTGGAGGCCGCGCGCGTGTAGTGCTCCACCGCTGCCTTGGAGGCCGGGTAGATCGCGTAGAACGGCGTGTAGGCCGCGAGCAGCGAACTCACCAGCGAGACGATGCTGCCGCCCTCGGCCAGCGTGCGGCCGGCCTGCTGGATGAAGAAGAACGCGGCCTTGGCGTTGGCGTCGAAGCTCTTGTCGTAGTCGGCTTCGGTGACATCGAGGATCGGCTTCTTGATCACCACGCCCGCGGTGTTGATGGCGATGTCGACCTGCCCGAAGTGCTGCACGGCCTGGTCGAACAGCCTGACGTTGTTCTCCACCACGGCAAGGTCGCCCTGCACCAGCAGCGTGCCGGCGCCCTTGGCCTCGAGCTCGGCGGCGGTCTTCTCGGCCTCCTTGCGCGAGGCGTCGCTGTTGTAGTGGATCGCGATGCCGCGGGCGCCGCCGTCGACCAGTTGATGGCCGATGAGCGCGCCGAGGTTCTTGCCGCCGCCGGCGATGACGGCGACCTTGTTCTTGAGAGTGCGTGCGGACATGGAATGACCTCCTGCTGAAGAGCGTTGATGTGAATCGGGAAGCTTCAGTCTATTGATGGCAAGTTCCTGAATAAATCAACAATCCGACGCTAGACTGTTCTGATAATCACAAACAATACAGACAGCACGCATGGACCGCATCGACCTTCTCAAGGTGTTCCTGCGCGTGGCCGAAACCGGCAGCTTCACGCGTGCGGCCGATCGGCTCGCACTGCCGCGCGCCACCATCTCCACGGCGGTGCAGCAGCTCGAGGCGAAGCTGGGCTCGCGCCTCCTGCACCGGACCACGCGGCGCGTCGGCCTCACACCCGACGGCGAAGTGCTGCTGGAACGGGCCCGCACGCTGGTGGCCGACATGGAAGACATCGAGCAGCAGTTCCTGCCGTCGCGCAGCCAGGTGAGCGGACGGCTTAAGGTCGACGTGCCGAGCCGCATCGCGCGGCGGCTCATTGCGCCGGCGCTGCCGGATTTCTTCGAGCGCTACCCGGCGATCGAACTCGAACTCGGCTCCAGCGACCGTGCCGTGGACCTGGTGCTCGAAGGTGTCGACTGCGCGCTGCGCGTGGGCCCGTTGGCGAGCAGCAGCCTGGTGGCACGGCCGCTGGGGCATTTCACGCTGATCAATTGCGCGAGCCCGGCCTACCTTGCGCGCCATGGCACGCCGCGCACGCCGGCGGACCTGCCGGAGCACACCGCGGTCAACTACGCCTCGCCGACCAGCGGCCGCGCGGCGCCGTGGGAGTGGCAGCGCGACGGCGAGACCGCGGCGCTGCGCATGCGCAGCCAGGTGAGCGCAAACAACGCCGAGACCTACATCGCCTGCGCGCTGGCGGGGCTGGGGCTGATCCAGATCCCGGCCTACGACGTGCGCGAACACCTCGCGGCCGGCGAGCTGGCCGAGGTACTGCCCGAGGCGCGCGCCCAGCCGCTGCCGGTGCACCTGGTCTATCCGCACCGGCGCAACCTCTCGCGCCGCATGCAGGCCTTCGCGGGCTGGCTCGAGACGCTGCTCGCCGCGTCGCTCGATGCGCCCGAAGCACCGCGGCCGGCCGGCGCACGAACGCCGCGCAGGTAAGCCGGGCCGGCCCTACGCCGCCCGCGCCCGCCCCGTGCGCTCGCGCACGAATTCCACGAAGCGCGCCAGCGCCGGATGCGCGGCCTGCGCAGGCCACACGAGGCTGGTTTCGCAGGCCGGCAGCGCCACGCGGCGCCGGCCCGCGCCCTTGAACTCGCCGGCCTCCCGATAGACCACCCCGGCGCGCCGGAACTGCATCACGCTGTGCGGCACCCAGGCCACGCCGATGCCGCCCGACACCAGGTTGACGATGGTCTGCATCTGGATCGCCTCCTGCGCCACCTGCGGCGTGCGCCCCGCCGCGTGATAGAGGTCGAAGACCGCATCGTGCAGCGACGGCACGATGCGGCGCGGAAAGATCACGAGCGGTTCGGCCAGCACCTCGGCCAGCGGCACGGGCCGCGCACGCGCGAGCCGGTGCTGCGACGGCAGCGCCAGCACCAGCGCCTCCTCCTCCACCGGCAGGCGCGCCAGCCCGGGCGGCGCGGCGCCCGGCGAATGCAGCATCAGGCCGGCGTCGATCTCGCCGCGCGCGAAGGCCTCGAGCTGCACGTCGCCCGTGGCCTCGACCAGTTCGAGCGCCACTTCCGGGCAGCGCACGCGGAATTCGCGCACCCAGGCCGGCAGCTGCTCGAAACCGACGGTCGAGACGAAGGCGATGCGCACGCGCCCCACCTGCCCCGCTGCCGCCGCGCGGGCCCGCGCCGGCAGCGCCTGGGCGCGCGCCAGCAGCTCGCGCACGTCGGGCAGCAGCGCCTCCGCGGCCGGCGTGAGCGCGACGCGCCGGCGCGTGCGGTCGAACAGCACCACACCCAGCGTTTTCTCGAGCTGGGCGATGGCCTGCGTCACCGGCGGCTGGGTCATGTGCAGCCGCAGCGCGGCGCGGCCGAAGTGCAGCTCCTCGGCCACGGCCACGAACTGGCGCCATGCGCGCAGGTCGATCAAGGCATCTTTCATATGCCAAGCATATCAATCGGCGCGAGAAAATGGATTGGAATGAATCAATGAGAAGTCCGATACTTGGAATTCCCCTCGATCTCCCCCACGACACAAGAGACACCATGGACACCAAACCCATCCAGATCAACCGCCGCAGCGCCAACATCGTCGAAGGCAAGAGCCGCGCGCCCAACCGCTCGATGTTCTACGCCATGGGTTACGAAGAGGCCGACTTCAAGAAGCCGATGGTCGGCGTCGCCAACGGCCACAGCACCATCACGCCCTGCAACTCGGGCCTGCAGAAGCTGGCCGACGCGGCCATCGCGGGCATCGAGGAAGCCGGCGGCAACGCGCAGGTGTTCGGCACCCCCACCATCTCCGACGGCATGGCCATGGGCACCGAAGGCATGAAGTACTCGCTGGTGAGCCGCGAGGTCATCTCCGACTGCATCGAGACCTGCGTGGGCGGCCAGTGGATGGACGGCGTGCTGGTGGTCGGCGGCTGCGACAAGAACATGCCGGGCGGCCTCATGGGCATGCTGCGCGCCAACGTGCCGGCCATCTACGTCTACGGCGGCACCATCCTGCCGGGCCGCTACAAGGGACAGGACCTCAACATCGTGAGCGTGTTCGAGGCCGTGGGCCAGAACGCCGCCGGCAACATGAGCGACGAAGACCTGCACGAGATCGAGAAGCGCGCGATTCCCGGCACCGGCTCCTGCGGCGGCATGTACACGGCCAACACCATGTCCAGCGCCTTCGAGGCGCTCGGCATCTCGCTGCCCTACTCGTCGACCATGGCGAACCCGCACGACGAGAAGGCCAACTCGGCCAAGGAATCGGCCAAGGTGCTGATCGAGGCCATCAAGAAGGACATCAAGCCGCGCGACATCGTGACCAGGAAGGCCATCGAGAACGCGGTGGCGGTGATCATGGCCACGGGCGGCTCCACCAACGCGGTGCTGCACTTCCTGGCCATTGCGCACGCGGCCGGGGTCGAGTGGTCCATCGACGATTTCGAGCGCATGCGCAAGAAGGTGCCGGTGATCTGCGACCTGAAGCCCTCGGGCAAATACCTCGCGGTCGACCTGCACCAGGCCGGCGGCATCCCGCAGGTCATGAAGGTGCTGCTGAACGCGGGCCTGCTGCACGGCGACTGCATCACCATCACCGGCCAGACAATCGCCGAAGTGCTGAAGGACGTGCCCGACGTGCCGCGTGCCGACCAGGACGTGATCCGCCCGATCGACAAGCCGATGTACGAAGAAGGCCACCTGGCCATCCTCAAGGGCAACCTGTCGCCCGAAGGCGCGGTCGCCAAGATCACCGGCCTCAAGAACCCGGTCATCACCGGACCGGCGCGCGTGTTCGACGACGAGCAGTCGGCGCTCAAGGCCATTCTCGACGGCAAGATCAAGGCCGGCGACGTGATGGTGCTGCGCTACCTCGGCCCCAAGGGCGGCCCGGGCATGCCCGAGATGCTGGCGCCCACGGGCGCGCTGATCGGCGCGGGCCTCGGCGAAAGCGTGGGCCTGATCACCGACGGCCGCTTCTCGGGCGGCACCTGGGGCATGGTGGTGGGCCACGTCGCGCCCGAAGCGGCGGCGGGCGGCACCATCGCCTTCGTGAACGAGGGCGACTCGATCACCATCGACGCGCACAAGCTGGTGCTCGAGCTCAACGTGCCCGAAGCCGAACTGGCCAAGCGCCGCGAAGGCTGGACGCCGCCGGCGCCGCGCTACACGCGCGGCGTGCAGGCCAAGTTCGCGTTCAATGCCTCGAGCGCCAGCTCGGGCGCGGTGCTCGACAAGTTCTGAGGCCGACGGGCGATCAGGGCCTGCCGGTCAGCGCTTGGGGCGTTGGCCCTTGCTGCCGGGCAGGCCCATGTTGCTGCGCTGGCGGTCGATGCGCGCCTGCTTGCGCGCTTCCTCGCGCTCGATGACCTTGCGCTTGGTGTAGCCCGACGAATCGGCCCAGGCCCACCATGCCACGGCCATGGCAAAGGGCGACAGCACGATCCACCAGCTCCAGCCGGCCACCATGCCCACCTCGAAGTACTTGAGGCCCACGCCGAGCAGGCCCAACAGCAGAAAAAGCATCGCGAATCCCTCCGGGTTTTTGTTGGCAACGCTTCCGGACGCCGGTCCACGGCGCTACCTACAATCGCGTTGCATCGAATGTAACCCAGCCATTACGAACAAAGCCCCATGAAAAGACTCCTGTCATTCGCGGTTCTCGGCCTCGGCCTGGCGGCGCCCGCCTTTGCCGACCTGGCGCTGGCGACGTCGAAGAACTGCATGAGCTGCCATGCGGTGGACCGCAAGGTGCTCGGCCCCGCCTTCAAGGACGTGGCCGCCAAGTACAAGGGCAACGCCGGTGCCGTCGACATGCTGGCGGCAAAGATCATCAAGGGCGGCTCGGGCGTGTGGGGGCCGTTGGCGATGCCGGCCAACACCCAGGTCAGCGAAGCCGACGCCAAGAAGCTGGCGGCCTGGGTGCTGCTGGCGCGCTGACGCGGCTCGTCAGATCCGCGGATCGATGTCCGTGGGGAGCGGCTTGCGCTCGATGCGGTCTTCGAGCTGGCCGATGTGCGCGGCCACGGTGTTGTCGGACTGCTCCGAGCGCTGGCGGATCACGCTCTCGACCTGCCCCAGCCGCGTCAGCAGTGCGGCATGCCGGTCGGCGTTCTGCGCCATGTGCTTGGTTTCCTGCGCCTCGAGGAAATTGCGCAGTTCGGTGAAGCGCGAGGCCTCGGCCTTGTCGGCCAGGTCGCGCTGCACCTGCATTTCCCTGTTGTGGCGCTTGGCGTCGAGCAGCACAGAGCTGTGCAGGTACAGAACATAGACCAGGAAGAACACGCCGAGGGCCACCGTCAGCCCCAGCATCATGAGGCCCAGCGGCGCGGACACGGTCATGAAGCCCAGCGACACCGGCACCGGTGACGAGAGCGTGCCCCAGTTGAGCGCGGCGAGCGCCGCGATCAGCAGCAGGATGACGAACAGGAAAGCAGATCTCACGCCCATGGGGGCCTCCTTCGTAAAGATCGAACACAGTGAACTCGCCATGCACGTCGAGGTGCATGGCAACTGCGCCGGTTTTACCTCAGGCCGCGGGCCGCAAAGGCCCCTGCTTCCCACTAACGGCCATGTCCTACAGATCGAATCAGTTGGTCTGTGACAACTGTTCCAGAATCGCCGGATTTTCCAGCGTGGAGATGTCCTGCGTGATGGCCTCGCCCTTGGCGATGCTGCGCAGCAGGCGCCGCATGATCTTGCCGCTGCGCGTCTTGGGCAGGTTCTCGCCGAAGCGGATGTCCTTGGGCTTGGCGATCGGGCCGATCTCCTTGGCCACCCAGGCGCGCAGCTCGTTGGCGATCTGCCTGGCCTCTTCGCCGGTCGGGCGGCCGCGCTTGAGCACCACGAAGGCGCACACTGCCTCGCCCGTCACGTCGTCGGGACGGCCCACCACCGCCGCCTCGGCCACCAGGTCGGTCTTGGACACCAGCGCCGATTCGATCTCCATCGTGCCCAGGCGGTGCCCCGAGACGTTGAGCACGTCGTCGATGCGCCCGGTGATGCGGAAGTAGCCGCGGTCTTCGCTGCGCACCGCGCCGTCGCCGGCCAGGTAGATGGTGCCGCCCATTTCCTCGGGGAAATAGCTCTTCCTGAAGCGCTCGGGGTCGTTCCAGATGGTGCGGATCATCGAGGGCCAGGGCCGCTTGATGACCAGCATGCCGCCGGCGCCGTTGGGCAGGTCCTTGCCGGTCTCGTCGACGATCGCGGCCGCGATGCCCGGCAGCGGCAAGGTGCATGAGCCCGGCACCAGCGGCGTGGCGCCCGGCAGGGGCGTGATGACGTGGCCGCCGGTCTCGGTCTGCCAGAAGGTGTCGACGATCGGACATTTCTCATGGCCGATATGGCGGTGGTACCACATCCAGGCCTCGGGGTTGATGGGCTCGCCCACCGAGCCGAGGATGCGCAGGCTGTCCAGGTTCCAGTTCTTCGGGTGCACCTTCTCGTCCGATTCGGCGGCCTTGATGAGCGAGCGGATGGCGGTGGGGGCGGTGTAGAAGACGCTGACCTGGTGGCGCTCGATCATCTGCCAGAAGCGCCCGGCGTGCGGGAAGGTGGGGATGCCCTCGAACACGACCTGGGTGGCGCCGGCGGCCAGCGGGCCGTAGGCGACGTAGGTGTGGCCGGTGATCCAGCCGATGTCGGCGGTGCACCAGAAGATGTCCTCGGGCCGGATGTCGAAGGTCCAGTCCATGGTGAGCCGGGCCCACAGCAGGTAGCCGCCGGTGGCGTGCTGCACGCCCTTGGGCTTGCCGGTGGAGCCGGAGGTGTAGAGGATGAAGAGCGGGTGCTCGGCGTTCACGGGGACGGGGGCGCACTCGGTGCTCTGGCCGGCCAGCGCCTCGGCGAAGGTCTTGTCGCGGCCCTCGACGCGGCGCCAGGCGCTGGGGGTGCGCTCGTAGACGAAGACGGTCTGGATGGATTCGCAGCCGCCCAGGGCGATGCCGTCGTCGACGATGGCCTTCAGGGGCAGCTCCTTGCCGCCGCGCAGCTGGTAGTTGGCGGTGATGACGGCCACGGCGCCGGCGTCGATGATGCGCTCCTGCAGGGCCTTGGCGGAGAAGCCGCCGAACACGACGCTGTGGGTGGCACCGATGCGCGCGCAGGCCTGCATGGCGACCACGCCCTCGATGGTCATGGGCATGTAGATGATGACGCGGTCGCCCTTCTCGATGCCGGCGGCCTTCAGGGCGTTGGCGAACTGGCTCACGCGCGCGAGCAGTTCCTTGTAGCTGACGCGGGTGACGGCGCCGTCGTCGGCCTCGAAGACGATGGCGGTCTTGTGCTCGACGGGGGTGCCGATGTGGCGGTCCAGGCAGTTGGCGCTGGCGTTGAGTTCGCCGTCGCCGAACCATTGGTAGAAGGGGGCGTTGGATTCGTCGAGGGTGCGGCTGAAGGGCTTGGTCCAGCTCAGGTTCTCACGCGCCAGGCGGCTCCAGAAGCCTTCGAAGTCCTGCTCGGCCTCCTGGCACAGGGCCTCGTAGGCGGCCATGCCGCTGATGCGCGCGCCGGCGCTGGCACGGGCGTCGGGCGGGAACACGCGGTTCTCGACCAGGACGGATTCGATGTTCTTCGATGCGCTGCTGCTCATTTTCTTGTCTCCTTGATCTAGGTGCGGCCGTAATGTCGGCGGGTCCACTTACGGGCCACTGACGGTTGCGATGTTAGGGCCTGTTCACCCTGCCAGCGGAGATCCGTTGGCAGGGTGAACAGGCCCTCGCAGGGTTATCACGAGTCGGACATGGGGGCACCTCTAGAATCGCCGGTCGTTTCCAATCATCCTCTCCATGTCCGCTCCCGAATCCTTCGACCGCCCGAATACGCCTGTTCCAGCCCGCGGCTCGCCGCTCCGGCCGCTGCCCAAGCTGATTTTCGCGAGCCGTTGGCTGCAGTTACCGCTGTACCTGGGGCTGATCGTGGCGCAGGCTGTGTACGTGGTGCACTTCCTGGTCGAGTTGCTGCACCTGGTGGAGGCGGCCTTCGGCAGCAAGGACGCGCTGCAGGCGCTGATCACCAGCATCGGCTACAAGACCACCGCGCCGGTGGGCACGCTCAACGAAACCGTGATCATGCTGGTGGTGCTGGCGCTGATCGACGTGGTGATGATCTCCAACCTGCTGATCATGGTGATCGTGGGCGGCTACGAAACCTTCGTGAGCCGCATGGACCTCGAAGGCCACCGCGACCAGCCCGAGTGGCTGAGCCACGTGAACGCCTCGGTGCTCAAGGTGAAGCTGGCCACGGCCATCATCGGCATCAGTTCCATCCACCTGCTGAAGACCTTCATCAACGCGGACAACTACACAGACAAGGTGCTGATCGCCCAGACCGTGATCCACATCGCGTTCCTGTTCTCGGCCATGGCCATCGCCTACACCGACAAGCTGATGAACGAGGCCGCGGCGGCCAACACGCGCCACTAAGGCATGTCCCAGGCCGGCGTTTCCGTGAAGCGCGCGGCCAGGAAATCGAGCATCGTGCGCAGCGTGGCCGGCATGTGCTTGCGCGAGGCGTACACCGCATACATACCCACCACCTGCGGCTCGACATCGCCGAAGAGCCGCACCAGTTCGCCTTCCTTCAGCAGCGGCGCCGCCAGATAGGTCGGCAACATCGCGATGCCGGCCCCCGCCCGGGCCAGGCACATCAGGCTGGCCGCATCGTTGGCCGACACATTGCCGCCCACGGCCACCGACGCCGGCTCGCCGGTGTCCCTGCGCGTGAAATTCCAGAGGCTGCGCCCGAAGTACGAATGCGTGAGGCAATTGCGCTGGGCCAGCTCTTCCAGGCGCAGCGGCTGGCCATGCTCCTTCAGGTAGGCCGGCGACGCGCACACGGCCGAGCGGCAATCGGTGAGCCGCCGCGCGATCAGGTTGGGGTCGATCTCCGCGGCCACGCGGATCGCCAGGTCGATGCGCTCGTCCACGAGGTTCACCGCCCGGTCGAGCAGCACCAGGTCGACGGCCACGCCTGGATAGAGCCGCACGTACTCGGCCACCGCATCGGCCAGCTGCGCCTGCGCGAAAGAGGTGCTGGCCGTGATGCGCAGCTGGCCGCGCGGCGCCTCCGCCGGCTGCCGCACGGCTTCCTGCATGTCGCCCGCGAGTTCGAGCACCTGGCGGCAGCGCGGCAGCAACTCCTCGCCCGCCGCCGTGAGGCTCAGCCGGCGCGTCGTGCGGTGCAAGAGGCGTGCGCCGGTCCATTGCTCGAGCTCGGCCACGTAGCGCGTGACCACCGGGCGCGAGAGGTCGAGCTTGTCGGCCGCGGCCGAAAGGCTGCCCGCATCCACCACTGTGACGAACACGCGCATTGCATTCAATCGATCCATTCGAACGATTTTAGGAATAAACAAGCGCGCAATTCGAGGTATTTCTTTCGAAACCAGAAACCTAAGATGCGCTTCACACCAACCATTTTCAGGAGCCATTCAATGAGCCACATCGCCATCATCGGCGCCACCGGACGCGCCGGCGGCCGCCTTCTCGAAGAGGCCCTGCGCCGAGGCCACACAGTGACGGCCATCGCGCGCAAGGCGAGCGAAAAGCTGTCGGGCCGCGCCAATGTGAAGGCCGTGGACCTCGACGTGCTCGACGGTACCGCGCTCGAAAAGGCACTGGCCGGCCACGACGCCGTGTTCAGCGCCGCGCACTTCGCCAGCGTGCCGCCCGCGGCCATCATCGAGCCGGCCAGACGCGCGGGCGTGAAGCGCCTGCTGGTGGTCGGCGGCGCCGGCAGCCTGTTCGCGGCACCGGGCTTGAAGGTGATCGACACGCCGAACTTCCCCGAGGCGTACAAGGCCGAGGCCTCCGCAGGCGCCGCATTCCTGGAGGTGCTGCGCAACGAGAAGGAGCTCGACTGGACCTTCCTGTCGCCCTCCGCCGAATTCGTCGAAGGCGAGCGCACCGGCAAATTCCGCCTGGGCAAGGACGACCTGCTCGTGAGCGCCGAAGGCCGCAGCTGGATCACCTTCGAGGACTACGCGATCGCATTCATCGACGAGCTCGAGAAGCCCGTTCACTCGCGCCAGCGCTACACGGTCGGGTACTGATCGCTCAACGGCCCGTCATGTTCTCCGGCACCACCCATTGGTCGAACTGCTCGGCCGTGAGGTGGCCCGAGGCAATCGCGGCTTCGCGCAGGCTGGTGCCCTCCTTGTGCGCCTTCTTCGCGATGTAGGCCGACTTGTCGTAGCCGATGTGCGTGTTGAGCGCAGTCACGAGCATCAGCGAACGCTGCACCAGCTCGGTGATGCGCTCGCGGTTCGGCTCGATGCCCACGGCGCAGTGGTCGTTGAAGCTCACCATGCCGTCGGCCAGCAGGCGCACGCTCTGCAGGAAGTTGTGCGCCACCATCGGGCGGAACACGTTCAGCTCGAAGTTGCCCGAGGCGCCGCCGATGTTGATGGCCACGTCGTTGCCGAACACCTGTGCGGCCAGCATCGTGACGGCTTCGCTCTGCGTCGGGTTGACCTTGCCCGGCATGATCGACGAGCCGGGTTCGTTCTCCGGGATGCTGAGTTCGCCGATGCCGCTGCGCGGACCGCTCGCGAGCCAGCGCACGTCGTTGGCGATCTTGTTCATGCTGGCGGCGAGGGTCTTCAGCGCGCCGTGGGCATGCACCAGCGCATCGACGCTGGCCATGGCTTCGAACTTGTTGGGCGCGGTCACGAAGGGCAGGCCCGTGAGCCGGGCCAGTTCGGCCGCCACCTGCTCGGCATAGCCCTTGGGCGCATTGAGCCCGGTGCCGACGGCCGTGCCGCCCAGCGCCAGTTCGCACAGGTGCGGCAGCGCGGCGCGCACATGCGCCTCGCCATGCGCGAGCTGCGCGACGTAGCCCGAGAACTCCTGGCCGAGCGTGAGCGGCGTGGCGTCCTGCAGGTGGGTGCGGCCGATCTTCACGATGTCGGCGAAGTCATTCGACTTCTGCTCCAGCGTGCCGCGCAGCTTGGCGATGGCGGGCAGCAGCTTGTGCGTGATGGCTTCGACGGCCGCCACGTGCATGGCGGTCGGGAACACGTCGTTGCTCGACTGGCTGCGGTTCACGTCGTCGTTCGGGTGCACGAGGCGCCCTTCCCCACGCTCGCCGCCCAGCAGTTCGCTCGCGCGGTTGGCCAGCACCTCGTTGACGTTCATGTTGGTCTGGGTGCCCGAGCCGGTCTGCCACACCACCAACGGGAACTCGCCCGGATGCTTGCCGGCAATGACTTCGTCGGCCGCGGCCACGATGGCCTGGGTCTTCTTCTCGTCCTGCAGGCCCAGCGCATGGTTGACCACGGCCGAGGCGCGCTTGACCTGCGCCAGCGCCTTGATGATCTCGCGCGGCTGCTGCTCGCCGGAGATGTCGAAGTTCTGCAGCGAGCGCTGCGTCTGCGCACCCCACAGCTTGTCGGCCGGCACGTCGATCGGTCCGAAGGTATCGCGCTCGGCACGGGTCTTGGGGGAAGTCGTCATGGTGAAAAAGCTCCGCAGTCTTGGATGGTTGCACCCGCTCGCCGGGCGCGAGGCCGAGTATGGCCTCGATAAGAATGGCTCGCATTTGACGAGGCTTTGCTGCCCCGTACATCCGGCCGACGATACGCCGTGGGCTTGACTCACGTAATGTCAAAAAGTTATAATTGCGGTCTTCAGACGACCAACAAGTCATGTTGGTTGCCCTTGCGCTACTCGCGGATCACCGAATCCCGTCGCGGTGCAAGGCTCTTCCCGCCGGGCCCTGCCCGGCAAACCGGCCGGAACTTTCCGGCCCCATTGCCACGTCACGCTCATCCAGGCGGCGCCCCTCGACCAGGCCCGCCGCCCTGCGAATGAAGCATCCGGCGGGCACTGGCTTCGTCGCCATGTCGTCTTCAGTGCCTGTCGGCAGCCCTCGAGGCTCGCCGGGCCATTGCACGCGCTTTTCTTCACGCGCTCTCTGTTCGGGCAGCCCCATCGGCTGATGGCGTGGCCGTTGCCGCCCTCCGGGGCGGTGCTGTGTCCAACCTTCGCACAAGGAGCCCCGGCGTATGGCCAAAGGAATTCTCATCGACCATGTCTTCAAGGTGTTCGGCGATTCGCCCGAACAGGCGCTAGAACTCGTCCGCCGAGGTTTTTCGAAGAAGGAAATCCTCGCGCAGACGGGCCAGTCGATCGGCGTGTTCGATGCCACCTTCGAAATCCAGGCCGGCGAGATCTTCGTCATCATGGGCCTCTCGGGTTCGGGCAAGTCGACGCTGGTGCGCCTCCTGAACCGTCTGATCGAGCCGACCGCCGGGCGCATCGTGATCGACGGCGCGGACATCAACGAGCACTCCGACGCCAGGCTGCGCGCGCTGCGCCGCAAGGACATCAGCATGGTGTTCCAGTCGTTCGCGCTGATGCCGCACATGACGGTGCGCGAGAACACCGCCTTCGGCCTCGAACTGTCGGGCACGAGCAGGAAGGAACGCCTCGCGCAGGCCGACCTGGCGCTCGCGCAGGTGGGCCTCGCGGGCTGGGGCGACAGCTATCCCGACGAGCTTTCCGGCGGCATGCAGCAGCGCGTGGGCCTGGCTCGCGCACTGGCCTCGGACCCTTCGATCCTGCTGATGGACGAGGCCTTCTCGGCGCTCGATCCGATCATCCGCACCGAGATGCAGTCGGAACTGCTGCGGCTGCAGAAGGAGCAGCGGCGCACCATCGTCTTCATCTCGCACGACCTCGACGAAGCCATGCGCATCGGCGACCGCATCGCGATCATGAAGGACGGCCAGGTGATCCAGGTCGGCACGCCCGACGAGATCCTGCGCAGCCCCGCCGACGACTACGTGCGCAGCTTCGTGCGCGGTGTCGATGCGGCGGCCGTGTTCAAGGCGGCGGACATCGCGCGCAAGTCGCTCACGGTGGTGTGCGAGCACCCCGAGCGCGGCGCGCGCGCGGCGCTCAAGCTGCTCGAAGACCAGGACCGCGACTTCGCCTACGTGACGAGCCCGAACAAGCGCTTCCTCGGCGTGGTGTCGGCGGACACGCTGCGCGGCGCGCTCGACGGGCATTCAGGCTCGCTGGGGCTGCAGCACGCATTCATCGACGACCTGCCGCGCATCGATGCCGAAGCCCCGGTGGCAGGCCTGATCGGCCAACTCGCGCAGGCGCCGTGCGCGCTGCCGGTGGTGGCGAACGACGGCCGCTTCTGCGGTGCGATCAGCAAGACGACGCTGCTCAAGTTCCTGGACCGCGACACGCCGCCGATCGAGCCCGTCCTGCCCAACGCCGCACCCGCGCTCGCCGCAGAGCCGCACTGAATTCACGAAGGCCCCTGAACGATGAACGACAACACACTTCCTTCCGACCCGAGCACGCCCGCAACCCCCGCCTTCGTCGATCCGTGGGAAGCGCTCTCGGCCGCGCCCGACACGTCGGCCACGAGCGCCTGGCTCGATGCGCCCGCCGACGCGGCCCACCAGTTGGCCGGCTCGGCCGATGCGGCGGCCAGCGGCTTGGAGCTGCACCGCCTCTGGGACGGCTCGATGCCGGTCGAATCCTGGATCAACCAGGGCCTCGGCTGGGTGGTCGAGCATTTCCGCCCCTTC
>Ga0209051_1000365_pt1 | contig 66149 bp, 60 predicted proteins | sample AraplaCvi_mMS_r2_2_FD_184286 | JGI IMG/M metagenome (GOLD analysis project Ga0209051, IMG submission 184286) | Arabidopsis root microbial communities from North Carolina, USA - plate scrape MF_Cvi_mMS_r2 (SPAdes) (version 2) | ecosystem: Host-associated > Plants > Roots > Endosphere | place...
CGACGCGCCCAAGGGCAGCAAGGGCATCAGCCTGTTCGTGGTGCCGAAGTTCAAGGTCAAGGCCGACGGCTCGCTGGGCGAGCGCAACCCGATCTTCTGCGCCGGCCTGGAGCACAAGATGGGCATACACGGCAATGCCACCGCGCAGATCATGATCGAAGGCGCCACCGGTACCCTGGTGGGCGAGCCCAACAAGGGCCTGGCCGCGATGTTCGTGATGATGAACGCCGCACGCCTGGGCGTGGGCAACCAGTCGCTGGGCCTCACGGAAGTGGCCTACCAGAACGCGCTGGCCTACGCCAAGGACCGCATCCAGATGCGCTCGCTGTCGGGCGTGAAGGCCAAGGACAAGGAAGCCGACCCCATCATCGTGCACCCCGACGTGCGCAAGATGCTGCTCACGGCCAAGGCGTACGCTGAAGGCGGCCGCGCGCTGCAGATCTTCTGCACGCTGCTGCTCGACAAGGAACACAACCACCCCGACGAGAAGGTGCGCAAGGACTCGGGCGAGCTGGTCGCGCTGCTGACCCCCATCGTCAAGGCCTTCATCACCGACAACGGCCACATCTCCACCAACGCCTGCATGCAGGTCTTCGGCGGCCATGGCTTCATCAAGGAATGGGGCATGGAGCAGTTCGTGCGCGACAACCGCATCAACATGATCTACGAAGGCACCAACACCATCCAGTCGCTGGACCTGCTGGGCCGCAAGGTGCTGGGCAACAACGGCGCGTCGCTCAAGAAGTTCGGCAAGCTCGTCGCCAGGCTGGTGGAAGAAGAGGGCGTGAACGAGAAGATGGCCGAGTTCATCAACCCGATCGCAGGCCTGGGCGACCAGCTCACCAAGTTCACGACCGAGATCGGCTTCAAGGGCTTCCAGAACCCCGACGAAGTGGGCGCCGCCGCGGTGGACTACCTGCGCGTGGCCGGCCACTTCGTGTTCGGCTACCTGTTCGCCCGCATGGCGCAGGTGGCGCTGCGCGAGATCGCGGCCGGCAACACCGACCCGTTCTACGTCGCCAAGCTGCAGACCGCGCGCTTCTACTTCGCCAAGCTGTTCCCCGAGACCGCGACGCTGATGCGCACCGCGCGCGCCGGCAGCAAGGTGCTGATGGACACCGACGCTGCGCTGGCCTGAAGCCTTCGTCCCTTCTTCTCATCGTCCGACCGGGAGCCGTTCATGAAATCGACGCTTGCAGCCATCGTCCTTGCCGCCACTTCCGCCGTGGCCGCGGCCCAGACCACGCCAGTGGGGCTGTGGCGCAACGTCGACGACAAGACCGGCGAGGCCAAAGCCGAGATCCGCATCGGCGAGGCCAACGGCGCGCTCATCGGCCGCATCGAGAAGTCGCTCAAGAAGGACGCCAAGCCCGATGCGATCTGCGACGAATGCAGCGACGACCGCAAGGGCAAGCCCATCACCGGGCTCGACATCATCCGCGGCGGCAGGAAGGCCGAAGGCAAGGACGTCTGGGAAGGCGGAAAGATCCTCGACCCCGAGAACGGCAAGGAATACCGCGCGAGCTTCACGCCGATCGAAGGCGGCAAGAAGCTCGAGGTGCGTGGCTACTTGGGCCCTTTCTGGCGTACCCAGACCTGGAACCGTGTCCAGTAGACCGCCGCGTTTTCAATCCAAGAAATACCAATCAACATGTCCCGATTCCAAGTGAAGAAAGTCGCCGTGCTCGGCGCCGGCGTGATGGGCGCGCAGATCGCGGCCCACCTCGTCAACGTGCGCGTGCCCGTGGTGCTTTTCGACCTGGCCGCAAAGGAAGGCCCGAAGAACGGCATCGTCTCGCGCGCCATCGACAACCTCAAGAAGCTCAAGCCCGCGCCGCTCGGCGACGTGGCCGACGCGGTGCTCATCGAGCAGGCCAACTACGAAGACGACCTCGCCAAGCTCGGCGAGTGCGACCTTGTCATCGAAGCCATTGCCGAGCGCATGGATTGGAAGCTCGATCTGTACAGGAAGATCGCACCGCATGTCGCCAAGCATTCGATCCTGGCCTCCAACACTTCGGGCCTGTCGATCACCAAGCTCAGCGAGGCGCTGCCTGAAGCGCTGAAGCCGCGCTTCTGCGGCATTCACTTCTTCAACCCGCCGCGCTACATGTTCCTGGTGGAGCTGATCAACACGCCCACCACCGAGCCGCAGGTGCTCGACGATCTCGAGGCTTTTGTGACCAGCACGCTCGGCAAGGGCGTGGTGCGCGCGCACGACACGCCCAACTTCATTGCCAACCGCGTCGGCATCGCCGGCATGCTGGCCACGCTGAAGGAAGTCGAGAAGTTCGGTTTGACGCCCGACGTGGTGGACGACCTCACCGGCAAGAAGCTGGGCCGCGCGAGCTCGGGCACCTTCCGCACCGCCGACGTGGTGGGCCTGGACACCATGGCGCACGTCGTGAAGACGCTGCAGGACAACCTCAACGCCGAGACCGATCCGTTCTATGCCAACTTCTCGACGCCGCCGGTGCTCGCCAAGCTGCTCGAGCTCGGCAACCTGGGCCAGAAGACCAAGGCCGGCTTCTTCAAGAAGGTCGGCCGCGACATCCTGCGCTTCGACCTCCAGAGCGGCGAGTACGTGCCCGCCGGCGCCAAGGCCGACGAGGTGTATGGCCGCATGCTGAAGAAGCCCGCGGGCGAACGCCTGAAGCTCTTGCGCGAGAGCGAAGGGCCGCAGGGGCAGTTCCTCTGGGCCATCCTGCGCGACGGCTTCCACTACGCCGCGGTGCACCTGGCCGACATCGCCGAGAGCGCGCGCGACATCGACTTTGCGATGCGCTGGGGCTTCGGCATGAAGCAGGGCCCGTTCGAGCTCTGGCAGGAAGCCGGCTGGGCGCAGGTCGCCAAGTGGGTGCAGGAAGATATCGACGCCGGCAAGGCGCTGAGCACGGTGCCGCTGCCCAAGTGGGTGTTCGAAGGCCCGGTGGCCGAGGCCGGTGGCGTGCACACGCCCGAAGGCTCGTGGAGCGCATCGCAGAACAAGTTCATTCCGCAGCGCAAGCTGCCGGTACACGGGCGCCAGCTGTTCCCCGAAAGCGTGCTCGGCGCGAACGCGGCGGATGCCAACACGGCCGGCACCACCATCAGCGACGAAGGCGATGTGCGCGTGTGGACGCTCGACGGCGAAGTGCTGATCGCGAGCATCCATTCGAAGATGCATGCGATCAGCCCCGACGTGGCCGAGGCGCTGGGCGCCGCAGTCGACCTGGCCGAAGCCGAATACAAGGGCCTCGTGATCTGGTCGCCCGATGAGATGTTCTCGGTCGGCGCCGACCTGCAGGCGATGCTGCCGGCCTTCGTGGTCGCGGGCATCGGTGCGGTGGAGGGCGCGGAAGAAGAGCTGCAGAACGTGATGCTCAAGATCCGCTACGCGAGCGTGCCGGTGATCTCGGCCGTGCGCGGCATGGCGCTGGGCGGCGGCTGCGAGCTGGCCATCCATTCGGCTAGGCGCGTTGCCGCGATGGAGAGCTACATCGGCCTCGTCGAAGTGGGCGTGGGCCTGATCCCCGGCGCCGGGGGCCTGACCTACATCGCACGCCGCGCGGCCGAGAACGCCGCGGCCTCGACGGGCACCGACCTGCTGCCGTTCCTGACCGAAGGCTTCACGGCCGCCGCGATGGCCAAGGTGGGCACCGGCGCGCTCGATTCGAAGAAGCTGGGCTATCTGCTCGACAGCGACGTGATCGTGCCGAACAAGGACGAGCTGCTCTACGTGGCGCTGCAGCAGGCGAAGGCCATGGCCGACGCCGGCTACCGCCCGCCACTGCGCCGCAGCTTCCGAGTGGCCGGCCGCAGCGGCGCCGCGACGATCAAGGGCCAGCTCGTGAACATGCGCGACGGCGGCTTCATCAGCGCGCACGATTTCCACATCGCGAGCCTGATCGCGCACGTGGTGACCGGCGGCGACGTGGACGCGGGCTCGCTCGTGACCGAGGAATACCTGATGGCACTGGAACGCAAGGCGTTCTGCTCGCTCATCGTGCATCCCAAGACGCAGGAGCGGATCATGGGGATGCTGAGCACGGGGAAGCCGGTGCGCAACTGACGCAGTCCTTCTCTTCCTCCTTCCCCCTCTGGGGGAAGGCCGGGATGGGGGCACGCAGCCGATGCAGAACCAATCCACTCCCAACGCGCAAAAGAATGCTCGCGTTCTCCGACGCGAGATGACCGACTCCGAGCGCAAGCTGTGGAGCGGGCTGCGCAGCGAACAACTGGGGGTGAAGTTCCGTCGGCAGCACCCACTCGGGAACTACATCGCCGACTTCGCTTGTCTCGATCCGAAACTGATCGTCGAGCTGGATGGATCGCAGCACCAAGCGCAAGAAAGCTATGACGCGCGACGCGATGCCTTCTTGCGTGGGCAGGGATTCGAGGTCCTGCGTTTCGGATCGAACGATCCATTTGTCAATTTTGAAGGGGTGCTTCAGGCCATCGTCAATCGACTTGCCGAATTGAAGGCCGCTTGCCCCCATCCCAACCTTCCCCCGGAGGGGGAAGGAGCCAAATCCAGGAGCTATCCATGAAACAAGTCCAAGACGCCTACATCGTCTCCGCCACCCGCACCCCCATCGGCAAGTCGCATCGCGGCTACTTCCGCAACTACCGCCCCGACGACCTGCTCGCGACCACGCTCAAGGCCGCACTCGCCGCCGTTCCCGGCCTCGATCCCAAGGCCATCGAGGACATCATCTGCGGCTGCGCGATTCCCGAATCGCAGCAGGGCCTGAACGTGGCGCGCATCGGCGCGGTGCTGGCGGGCCTGCCGACCAGCATCGGCGGCATCACCGTGAACCGCTTCTGCGCCTCGGGCCTGTCGGCCGTGCAGATGGCGGCCGACCGCATCCGCGTGGGCGAGGCCGACGTGATGATCGCGGCCGGCGTCGAAAGCATGAGCATGGTGCCGATGATGGGCAACTCGCCCTCGCTGTCGCCCTCGATCTTCGAGCGCGAGGGCGACGTGGGCATTGCCTACGGCATGGGCCTTACGGCCGAAAAGGTCGCGCAGCAGTGGAAGGTGAGCCGCGAGGCGCAGGACGCGTTCGCGCTCGCCTCGCACCAGAAGGCCCTGGCCGCGCAGAAGGCCGGCAAGTTTGCCGACGAGATCACACCCATCGAAGTGACCGACCGCACGCCGGACCTGGAAACCGGCGAATCGATTGCCAAGACGCGCACCGTGAATCTCGACGAAGGCGCGCGTCCCGACACCAGCCTCGAAGGCCTGGCCAAGCTGCGCACCGTGTTCGCCGCCCGCGGCACGGTCACGGCCGGCAACAGCTCGCAGACCTCCGACGGCGCGGGCGCGCTGATCCTCGCGAGCGAAAAGGCGGTGAAGCAGTACGGCCTCACGCCGCTCGCGCGTTTCGTGAGCTTTGCCAGCAAGGGCGTGCCGCCGCACATCATGGGCATCGGCCCGATTGAGGCCATTCCGGCCGCGTTGCGCTATGCGGGGCTCAGGCACGAGGACATCGACTGGTTCGAGCTCAACGAAGCCTTCGCCGCGCAGTCGCTCGCCGTGATCGACACGCTGGGGCTCGACCCGAGCAAGGTCAACCCGATGGGCGGCGCGATCGCCCTGGGCCATCCGCTCGGCGCGACCGGCGCAATCCGTGCGGCCACGGTGGTGCATGCGCTGCGGCGCGAGAACCTGAAGTACGGCATGGTCACGATGTGCGTGGGCATGGGGCAGGGCGCCGCGGGAATTTTCGAACGCGTCTGAGCGTTCCACCCCCTGCCGCATGCAAGCGCACCAGCACCAGAAACTTCGGGTGGACGACGAGACGCAGCTCGCCGTGCGCCGCTATGAGCCGGCGGGTGAGGCTCGTGCCAGCATCGTCATCGGCGGTGCGATGGGCGTGCGCCAGTCGTTCTACGAACCCTTCGCGCAGTGGCTCGCGCAGCAGGGCCTGCGTGTCTGGACCTTCGACTACCGCGGCTCGGGCGATTCGCGCAACGGCGCCTCGCTGCGCGGCTTCGAGGCCGACCTGTTCGACTGGGCGCGCGACTACGAAGCGGTGATCGACGCCGCCAAGGCCGCGCTGCCCGAACAGCCGCTCTACCTCCTCGGCCACAGCCTGGGCGCGCAGCTGCCGGGTTTCCTGCGGCGGCCTGAACAGGTCGACGGCCTCGTCAGCATTGCGGCCGGCAGCGGCTACTGGCGCGAGAACGCGCCCAAGCTCAGGCGCAGCATCCTCTACTTCTGGTTCGTGCTCGTGCCGCTGGCCACGCGGCTGTGCGGCTACTTTCCGGGCCGCCGGCTCAAGAAGGTGGGCGACCTGCCGCGCGGCGTGATCCTGCAGTGGCGGCGCTGGTGCCTCCACCCGCGCTACAGCGTGGGCGCCGAAGGCGATCTGGCGCTGCAGAGCTACGGGCGCGTGCGCTTCCCGGTGCTCGCGCTGTCGATCACCGACGACGAGCTCATGACGCTCGCCGGCACCGAAAGCCTGCTGAGCTTCTATGCCGGCGCGCCGCGCGCCATGGAGCGCATTGCGCCGGCCGACGTGCAGGCGCGGCGCATCGGGCACTTCGGCTTCTTCCGCGAACAGTTCAGCCAGAGCCTGTGGCCGAGCACGGTCGAGAAGCTGCACCGGCTGGCCGCGCTTACCGCAGTGCAGCAAGCCGGCGTCCCCCACACGACTGCGTGACGCCATCCACCGGAGGCACACTGCAAATCATCATGAGCATGCAACACCCCTTCGACAAGGCCATGGCCCTGCAGCACAGCGACATCCGCGTGGGCCATTTCACCGGCGCCACGAGTCCGGACTACTGGAACATGGTCGGCCCGTTCGGCGGCGCCACCGCGGCCATCGCGCTGCAGTCGGTGATGCAGCATCCGGATGTGCTGGGCACGCCGATCGCGCTGACCGTCAACTTTGCGGCCGCGCTGGAGGCCGGCGCATTCGACGTGCAGGCCACGGCGGTGCGCACCAACCGCTCGACCCAGCACTGGACCGTGCAGATCACGCAGCCCGGCGCAGGCGGCGCGCCGAACATGACCACCACTGCCACCGTGGTGACGGCCGCGCGCCGCGACACCTGGGGCCAGAGCGACCTGCCGATGCCCGAGGCGCCCCGGCCCGAGACGGTCGAGCGCCTGAGCATCGGTCCGTCCGGCGTGGCCTGGCTCGACCAGTACGAGATGCGCCTGTTCAGCGGCCGCATTCCCGCGAAGTGGGACGCGAGCCTGCATCACAGCGAAAGCCGGCTCTGGCTGCGCGACGCGCAGGCGCGGCCGCTCGACTTTGCCTCGCTGGCCGCCATGAGCGACGTGTTCTATCCGCGCGTCTGGCTGCGCCGCGCCAAGCATGTGCCGGCCGGCACGGTGTCGATCACCACGTATTTCCATGCCGGTCCGGCGCAGCTGGCCGAGGTCGGCACGGGCTATCTGCTGTGCCGGGCGGCGGGGCAGCAGTTCTTCAACGGCTTCTTCGACCAGGCGGCGCATCTGTGGAGCGAGCAGGGCGTGCTGCTCGCCACCTCGAACCAGATCGTCTACTACAAAGAATAGCGATCGATGACTTCCATGCAAAAGACCGCACTCATCGTCGGCGCCGGCGACGCCACCGGCGGTGCCATTGCCCGCCGCTTCGCACGCGAAGGCTATGCCACCTGCGTCACGCGCCGCAGCCTCGACAAGCTGCAGCCGCTGGTCGCGCAGATCGAGGCCGCGGGCGGCCGTGCCCACGCCTTCGGCTGCGATGCGCGCAAGGAAGAAGAAGTGGTGGCGCTCGTCGAGCAGATCGAATCGACGATCGGCCCGATCGAGGTGATGGTGTTCAACATCGGCGCGAACGTGCCCGAGAGCATCCTGAGCGAGACCGCGCGCAAGTACTTCAAGGTGTGGGAGATGGCTTGCTTCTCGGGCTTTCTGAACGGGCGCGAGGTGGCCAGGCGCATGGTGGCGCGCGAGATGCCGAAGAGCGGGCATCGCGGCACGATCATCTTCACGGGCGCCACGGCCTCGCTGCGCGGCGCGGCCAACTTCGGCGCGTTTTCGGGTGCGAAGATGGCGCTGCGTGCGCTGGCCCAGTCGATGGCACGCGAGCTCGGGCCGCAGGGCATTCACGTGGCGCACGTGGTGGTCGACGGCGCCATCGACACCGAGTTCATCCGCAGCAATTTTCCCGAGCGCTATGCGCTGAAGGAAAGCGACGGCATCCTGAACCCCGAGCACATCGCCGACAGCTACTGGATGCTGCACTCGCAGCCGCGCGACGCCTGGACGCATGAGCTCGATCTGCGGCCTTGGTCGGAGAAGTTCTGAGATGACTTCGTGCTGTTCGATTCGTCGTGTTGTGTTTGAAGTTCTTCGTTCAGGGCGCGCTCCCGCCGACGGGGTACGCGGCGAAGCGAATGTCCTCCGGCCTGCGGCCTCCCCCTTTATTTCGCTGCGCAAGGCACCCCATCGACGGGAGCGTTGGACAGAGCGGTCGTTGATCGCAAGATCATTAGCAGCGTGCCCTGTGCACGCGCCCTGAACAACAGCGCCAAGAACAAGAGCACCTCATAAGGAGACCCCAATGACAAAAACAGTCGAGTTCTATTTCGACTTCGGCAGCCCCGCCGCCTACCTGGCCGCCACGCAGTTGCCGCACGTGTGCGCCGACACCGGCGCCGAGCTGGTGTGGAAGCCCATGCTGCTGGGCGGCGTGTTCCAGGCCACGGGCAACCGGTCGCCGGCCGAGGTCGTGCCCAAGGCGCCGTACATGACGATCGACCTGCAGCGCTTTGCCAAACGCTACGGCGTGCCCTTCGTGCACAACCCGCACTTTCCCATCAACACGCTGCTGCTGATGCGCGGCGCGACCGGCATCCAGATGAAGGAGCCGGCACGCTTCGGCGCGTATGTCGATGCCGTCTTCCATGCGATGTGGGTCGAGCCGAAGAACATGAACGACCCGGCCACCGTGGCCGCCGTCTTGCAGAATGCGGGCTTCGACGCCGCCGCCTTGCTTGCGCTGGCCGGCACGCAGGACGTGAAGGACCGCCTGAAGGCCGTCACGCAGGAAGCGGTGGCGCGCGGCGTGTTCGGCGCGCCCACCATGTTCGTCGGCGACCAGATGTTCTGGGGCCAGGACCGCCTGGATTTCGTGCGCGAAGCCCTCGACGCCTGATCGCGCCGCCATCAAAACCGTTTTATCCAAGGACCATTCCCATGAGCGACATCCTCGTCCACACCGAAGCCGGTGTGATGACCCTCACCTTCAACCGCGTCGACAAGAAGAACTCCATCACCAGCAGCATGTACGGCGAGCTCGCCGATGCACTGGCTGCAGCCGAGGGCGATGCGGCCGTGCGCTGCGTGCTGATCCAGGGCGACCCCACCATCTTCAGCGCGGGCAACGACATCGGCGACTTCCTGAACGCGCCGCCCGCCGGCAAGGATTCGCCGGTGTTCCGCTTCCTGCGCGGCATCGCGGCCTTTCCGAAGCCCATCGTCGCGGCCGTGTGCGGCCCGGCCGTGGGCATCGGCACCACGATGCTGTTCCATTGCGACCTCGTCTATGCGGGCGACAACGCAGCGTTCTCGATGCCTTTCGTGAACCTGGGCCTGTGCCCCGAGGCGGCGTCGAGCCTGCTGGTGCCGCAGATGCTGGGTTACCACCGCGCGGCCGAGGCACTGCTGCTGGGCGAGCCCTTCATGGCCGAGGCCGCGCTCGAAGTGGGCCTGGTCAACCGCATCGTGCCGCCCACCGAAGCCAATGCCATCGCGCAGGTGCAGGCCCGCAAGCTCGCGGCCAAGCCGCTGAGCGCGCTGGTCGAGACCAAGCGCCTGCTGAAGAAGGCGCAGATGCCTGCCGTGCTCGAACGCATGGACGAAGAAGGCGCGAGCTTCGGCCGCATGCTGCGCGAACCCGCCGCACGCGAAGCCTTTGGCGCGTTCATGGAAAAGCGCAAGCCCGATTTCTCCAAGGTTTGAGGCGCGTTTCGCGCTTGCCCGCAAACGGTGCATGCGTACACTGTCGCCGTGCAAGTTTTCGAGACAAGATCGCCGGCAACGTCCACCCGGCGCACGAATGATGCTACTGAAAAAGTAGCAATCGACACCACGCGCAGGCGTACTTTAGGCCTGCTCGCAGGCACCCTGGCCGCGCCTTCGCTGGCCTTGGCCCGCGTGCGGCCGCTGCGCATCGGCGTCATCGGTTCCTGGTCCGGCCCCTATGCCGCCGGCGGGCGCCAGTTCGATGCCGGCATGTCGGTCTGGCTCGCCGCCCATGACCAGCGCATTGCGGGGCGTCCGGTCGAGCTGCTGCGCCGCGACGTGCCCGGCAGTGCGCCCGAGCAGGCGCGCCGCCACGCGCAGGACCTGGTGGAGGGCGAACGCGTGGACCTGCTCGCGGGGCTGGACTTCAGCTCCAACGCCTATGCCGTGGGTGCCGTGGCCACGCAGGCCAAGGTGCCGCTGCTGGTGATGAATGCGGCGTCGTCGGGCATCACGGCGCGCTGCCCGTTCGCGGTGCGGGTGTCCTTCACCATCGCGCAGGTCACGATGCCGCTGGCGCGCTGGGCGATCCAGCAAGGGCTGCGCGACGTCTGCACCGTGGTGGCCGACTATGCCTCGGGTGTCGATGCCGAGAGCGCCTTCGTCTCGGCCGTCACCGCCGGCGGCGGGCGCGTCGGCGCGATGCTGCGCGTGCCGCTCAACACGCTGGATTATTCGGCCTACATGCTGCGGCTGCGCGAGCTCAGGCCGCAGGCGGTGTTCTTCTTCCTGCCTTCGGGCCAGATGCCCGCGACCTTCCTCAAGTTCTGGCGCGACCGCGGCATGGCCGACACCGGCATCCGCCTGCTCGCGACCGGCGACGCCACCGACGACCACTACCTCGAAGGCATCGGCGAGCTGGCCGATGGCCTCGTGACCAGCCACCACTATTCGTTTGCCCACGAGTCGGCGGCCAACCGCCGCTTCACCGGCGTCTTCGAGGCCGAGTACGGCAGCCACCTGCGGCCCGGCTATTTCGCGGTGGCGGCGCACGATGCGCTCGCGGCGGCCGATGCCGCGATGAGTTCGCCGGCCGCGCGCAGCGGCTTGAGCGGCGAACGGCTGGTGGACGCTTTCCGCGGCCTCCAGCTCGAGAGCCCGCGCGGCCCGATCGAGATCGACGCCCACACGCGGGACATCGTGCAGGCCGTCTACATCCGCCGCACCGAAAGGCTCGACGGGCGCTGGGTCAACCGCGAGTTCGAACGCTTCGAGCGGGTGCGCGAGCCGGCGCTGTGAGCGCGCTCAGGGTTGCTGCTCGATCGGCCGGGGCCGGCCGTTGTCGTCGATGGCCACGTAGGTGAAGGTGGCTTGGGTCACCTTGACGTATTCGCCCTGCGCCTTGAAGCGCTCGGCGAAGACCTCGACCGTCACCGTGATCGAGGTGCGGCCGATGCGCACCAGCTTCGAATAGAAGGACAGGATGTCGCCCAGCCGCACCGGCTGCTTGAAGATGAATTCATTCACCGCGACGGTGGCCATGCGCCCCCTGGCGTAGCGTGCCGGAATGACCGAGCCGGCCAGGTCGCACTGCGCCATGACCCAGCCGCCGAAGATGTCGCCGTTGGCATTGACGTCGGCCGGCATCGGAATGACCTTGAGCACCAGCTCCATGTCGGCGGGCAGGCTCTTGAGGGTTGCGGCAGCGGCGGTGCTGGAAATGTCGGACATGGGCACAATCTGGAACAAACGAAGCAACCACGATTGTCCCTCATGCGCCGCAGCGGCGAAGCCCTACCTCCTCCCCCCCACAGCGCCACCGGCCATGCGCCGGCGCGCAGCGACCGCTCCGACTGGGCGACGCTGCGCCGCCTTTTCCCCTATCTCTGGCAGTACAAGTGGCGGGTGATCGCCGCGCTCGGCTTCATGGTGGGCGCCAAGGTGGCCAACGTGGGCGTGCCGGTGCTGCTCAAGAACCTGATCGACACGATGACGCCCAAGCCGGACATGGCGCAGGCGCTGCTGATCGTGCCCATCGGGCTTTTGCTGGCCTACGGGCTGCTGCGCTTTTCGACCGCGCTGTTCGGCGAACTGCGCGAGCTGATCTTCGCCAAGGCCACCGAGGGCACGGCGCGGCAGATCGCGCTGGAGGTGTTCGGCCACCTGCATTCGCTGAGCCTGCGCTTCCACCTGGAGCGCCAGACCGGCGGCATGACGCGCGACATCGAGCGCGGTACGCGCGGGGTGCATTCGCTGATCTCGATGTCGCTCTACAGCATCGTGCCGACCCTCATCGAGCTGGCGCTGGTGCTCACCATCCTGGGCGTGAAGTTCGATTCGCTGTTCGTCTGGATCACGGGCGCGGCGCTGGTGCTCTACATCACCTTCACGGTCACGGTGACCGAGTGGCGCACCCAGTTCCGCAAGACCATGAACGAGCTCGACTCCATGGCCCAGAGCCGCGCGGTCGATTCGCTCTTGAACTACGAAACCGTCAAGTACTTCAACAACGAGGAGTTCGAGGCCAGGCGCTACGACGCCAGCCTGGACCGCTACCGCAAGGCCGCCATCAAGAGCCAGCGCACGCTGAGCATGCTCAACACCGGCCAGCAGCTGATCATCGCGACCAGCCTGGTGCTGATGCTGTGGCGCGCGACCTCGGGCGTGGTGGAAGGGCGCATGACGCTGGGCGACCTGGTGATGGTCAACGCCTTCATGATCCAGCTCTACATTCCGCTCAACTTCCTGGGCGTGATCTACCGCGAGATCAAGCAGAGCCTGACCGACCTCGACAAGATGTTCGTGCTGCTCGAAAAGGAGCGCGAGGTGCGCGACGCGCCCGGCGCGCCGCCGCTCGCTGGCGCCGACTCCACCGTGCGCTTCGAGGACGTGAGCTTTGCCTACGAGCCCGCCCGGCCCATCCTCAAGCACGTGAGCTTCGAGATCCCGGCCGGCAAGACGGTGGCCGTGGTGGGCCCCTCGGGCTCGGGCAAGTCGACGCTCGCGCGGCTGCTCTACCGCTTCTACGACGTGCAGCAGGGCCGCATCACCATCGGCGGGCAGGACATCCGCGAAGTGCAGCAGTCGAGCGTGCGGCGCGCGATCGGCATCGTGCCGCAGGACACGGTGCTGTTCAACGACACGGTCGAATACAACATCGCCTACGGCCGCCCCGGCGCCACGCGCGAAGAGGTGGAAGGCGCAGCTCGCGCCGCGCGCATCCACGACTTCATCTCGGCCACGCCCAAGGGCTATGAAACCACGGTCGGCGAGCGCGGCCTCAAGCTGTCGGGCGGAGAGAAGCAGCGCGTGGCCATTGCGCGCACGCTGCTCAAGAACCCGCCGATCGTGATCTTCGACGAGGCCACCTCGGCGCTCGACTCGGCCAACGAGCGCGCCATCCAGTCGGAGCTCAGGAGCGCCGCGCAGGACAAGACCACGCTGGTGATCGCGCACCGCCTGTCGACCGTGGTCGACGCGCACGAGATCCTGGTGCTCGAAGCGGGCGTGATCGTCGAGCGCGGCACGCATGCCGAGCTGCTTGCGAAGCAGGGCCGCTATGCGCAGATGTGGGCCTTGCAGAAGAGCGAAGCCACACCGCTGATGTAGCCCGACCATTTTTGATATCGATGAGGAGTTCAGACGTGTCGACCAAGATTCCCCTGCTGGTGCTCAACAGCCTTTCGAGCGCCCACCAGGCCCAGATTGCCGAGGTCTACGACATGACCTATGCCTTCGACCCCGCCGCGCGCGCCGCGGCGATTGCCGAGCACGGCAAGAAATTCCGCGCGGTGCTGACCATCGGGGTGATCGGCATCACGCCCGAAGAGATCGCGGCCATGCCGGCGCTCGAGCTGATCTGCTGCCTGGGCGCGGGCTACGAAGGCGTGCCGCTCGAAGTGACGCGTGCGCGCGGCATCGCCACCGCCAATGGCGCAGGCACCAACGACGACTGCGTGGCCGACCATGCCTTCGGTCTCTTGATCGGCATCGTGCGCGAGTTCCGCAAGCTCGACCGGCTGTGCCGCGAGGGCGTGTGGCGCGAAGCCATTCCGCAGCCGCCGAACGTGTCGGGCAAGAAGCTCGGCATCCTGGGGCTCGGCACCATCGGCCAGAAGATCGCGAAGCGCGCGGCTGCCTTCGACATGGAGATCGGCTATCACAACCGCAAGCCGCGCGAAGGCGCAGCGCACCGCTACTTCGATGACCTGAAGTCGCTGGCCGCCTGGGCCGATTTCCTGGTGCTGGCCGCGCCGGGCGGGCCTGCCACGCGCCATCTCGTGAATGCCGAGGTGCTCGATGCGCTCGGGCCGCAGGGCTACCTGGTCAGCATCGGGCGCGGCAGCGTGGTCGACACCGAGGCGCTGGCGTCGGCGCTGCGCGAGCACCGCATTGCCGGGGCCGGCCTCGATGTGTACGAGAGCGAGCCGAATCGTCCCGAACCGCTGGTCGGCCTCGACAACGTGCTGCTGACGCCGCACATGGCGGGCTGGTCGCCCGAGGCCACGCAGAAGTCGGTCGACCATTTCCTTGCGAATGCCGAAGGGCACTTCGCGGGGCGCGGCGTCCTCACCCCCATCTGAATCCTTGCTCCTTCCCCCTCTGGGGGAAGGTTGGGATGGGGGCAGGCAGAGCGCTCGATGGATGCGCCGCGTGCCCCCACCCCAGCCTTCCCCCAGCGGGGGAGGGAGTCAAGCCAATACGGGGGGGTGACGAGAGCCCCAGCCGCAGGCCTGGTCATAGGCATGCCCCAGCCGCAGCACCTCGAGGTCCGCATGGATCGGCCCGGCCAGCTGCAGCCCCATCGGCAGCCCGCCTTCGCCGAAGCCGGCGCGCACGTTCAGCGTCGGCAACCCGGCCAGCGTGAACGGCGTGACGATCTCCATCCAGCGGTGATACGTGTCGCTCGCCACGCCAGCGACTTCCTTCGGCCAGTGCAGTTCCGCGTCGAACGGAAACACCTGCGCGGTCGGCGCCAGCACGAAATCGAAGCGCTCGAACAACTTGAGGAATGCACGGTACACGTTCGAGCGGTAGAGCGAGGCCTGGTAGAGCGAGGCCGCATCGAGATGCCGGCTCTGCTCGATTTCCCACTGCGCTTCCGGCTTGAGCTGCGCGAACAGCTTCGGGTCGCTCAGGTAGGCGCCGAGCTTGCCGCCCACCAGCAGCTGACGCAGCCGCAGCCAGGCGCTCCAGTTGTGCTCGCGCGGCACGTCGAGCGTGCAGGGCTCGACCTCGCAGCCGATGGCGCGGAAGGTGTCCAGCGCCTTCTCCCCGAGTTCGCGGATGCCGGGCGCGAGCGGCAACTCGGGCCAGAGGCTGCCGAGCCAGCCGATGCGCAGGCCTTTTCCATCGCCGTCAAGCGCGATGGCGTCGGGCGAGGGCAGCGCCTGCGGCGACGACAGCGGGACGCGCGTGTCGAAGCCCGCCTGCACCGCGAGCAGCCGCGCGGCGTCTTCCACCGTCCGAGCCATCGGGCCTTCGGTGCCCAGCTGCTGGAAGAACAGCTCCTGCTCGGGATCGCCAGGCACGCGGCCGCGCGAGGGCCGCATGCCGATCACGTTGTTGAACGCGGCCGGGTTGCGCAGCGAACCCATCATGTCGCTGCCGTCGGCCACCGGCAGCATGCCCAGGGCCAGCGCCACGGCCGCGCCGCCGCTGCTGCCGCCGGCGCTGCGCTCGGGCGCATAGGCGTTGCGCGTGATGCCGAACACCGGGTTGTAGGTGTGCGAGCCCAGGCCGAATTCGGGCGTGTTGGTCTTGCCGATCACGATGGCGCCGGCCGCGCGCATGCGCGCGACGTGCAGGCTGTCGGTGCGCGCCGGCGAGCGCGGCGACAGCGGCGAGCCCATCGAGGTCGGCAGGCCGGCCGCGTGGCTCAGGTCCTTCACCGCCAGCGGAAAGCCATGCATCCAGCCACGCCGTTCGCCGCGCGCCAGCTCGGCATCGCGCTCGCGGGCTTCGGCCAGCAGGGCCTCGGGCTCGCGCAGCGAAACGATGGCGTTGAAGCGCGGGTTGAGCGCCTCGATGCGCGCCAGCGAGGCTTGCATCAGTTCTTGGCAAGACACGCTGCGGGCCGCGATGCGGCGCGAGAGTTCGGTGGCGCTGAGGTCGAGCAGGTCGGCTGAAGGCATGGCGAATGCGGGAAAAGGAGGGGGAGCCCAGTATGGCGCGGCGCTCGCATAATCGCCGCGTATGGAAACAAAGTGGCTCGAAGACTTCATCAGTTTGGCGGAAACGCGCAGCTTCAGCCGCTCGGCCCAGTTGAGGCACGTGACCCAGCCCGCGTTCTCGCGCCGCATCCAGGCGCTCGAAGGCTGGGCCGGCACCGACCTGGTCGACCGCAGTTCCTACCCCACGCGCCTCACGCCTGCGGGCCAGACGCTCTACAGCCAGGCCATCGAGATGCTGCAGTCGCTGCAGAGCACCCGCGCCATGCTGCGCGGCCACTCGGCCGCCGGGCAGGACGTGATCGAGATCGCGGTGCCGCACACGCTGGCCTTCACCTTCTTTCCTTCGTGGGTGACCAGCCTGCGCGAGCACTTCGGCCCCATCAAGAGCCGGCTCATCGCGCTCAACGTGCATGACGCCGTGCTGCGCCTGGTCGAGGGCAGCTGCGACCTGCTGATCGCCTACCACCATCCGTCCCAGCCGCTGCAGCTGGACGCCAACAAGTACGAGATGGTCAGTCTGGGCGAGGAAACCGTGGCGCCCTGGGTCAAGGCCGATGCCGACGGCGCGCCGCGCTTCCGGCTGCCCGGCCGGCCCGGCCAGCCGCTGCCCTACCTGGGCTATGCGCCCGGCGCCTACCTGGGGCGGGTGGTCGACCAGCTGCTGAAGGAGTCGGGCACCGCCATCCACCTCGACCGGGTCTATGAAACCGACATGGCCGAGGGACTGAAAGTCATGGCGCTCGAAGGCCACGGCATCGCCTTTCTGCCGCAGAGCGCGGTGCGCAAGGAGATCAAGGCGCGCAAGCTCGTGAGCGCGCTGCCGCCCGAGATCGACAGCCTGGAGGCGACGATGGAGATCCGCGCCTACCGCGAGCGGCCCGGCGCGCCCGCGCCGGTGAAGACCGGCACAGGCCGCGCCGCGAAGGCTTCGGCCTCCGAGGGCCTGCAGCCCAAGCGCACGGCCGATGCGCTATGGTCGTATCTGGTTGGCGCCCAGCCCGGACGCTGACATCCATCGATTGACGCGCGGAATTTGTGCGCTGCACAATCTATAAATGCAGCGCATAACACTCCCCGCAAACGGCATTGGCGCCGCGGGCCGGGCGGCACTACAGTCGCGGCAGTTTTTTGCCGCTGTCACACAGCAATCTTTACGGCACGCGCCATCCGCGTGCTTTTTTTTAGCCGAGGAACCTGTATGAGCCCCAATTTCAGGACCGAACACGACTTTCTCGGCGAGAAGCAGATTCCTGCCATTGCCTACTGGGGCGTGCACACGGCGCGCGCGGTCGAGAACTTCGCCATCTCCGGCACCCGGGTGTCGGCCATGCCCGACCTGGTGCGCGCGCTGGCCTTCGTGAAGAAGGCCGCCACCCGCGCCAATGCCGACCTCGGCGCCATCGACCGCGAGCGCGCAGCCGCCATCATCCTGGCCTGCGAGGACCTCATCGAGGGCAAGCTGCTCGACGAATTCGTGGTCGACGTGATCCAGGGCGGCGCCGGCACCTCCACCAACATGAATGCCAACGAGGTGATCTGCAACCTCGCGCTCGAGAAGCTCGGCCATGAAAAGGGCCGCTACGACGTTCTGCATCCCAACGACCACGTCAACGCCTCGCAGAGCACCAACGACGTCTACCCGACGGCGGTGCGGCTGGCGCTGTGGTTCGCCATCGACAAGCTGCTCGAATCCATGGCCGAGCTGCGCCGGAGCTTCGAGGCCAAGGCGCTCGAGTTCAAGGACATCCTGAAGATCGGCCGCACCCAGCTGCAGGACGCCGTGCCCATGACGCTGGGCCAGGAGTTCCTGACCTACGCCATCATGATCGGCGAGGACGAGGCCCGCCTGGGCGAGGCGCGCGCGCTCATCGAGGAAATCAACCTGGGCGCGACCGCCATCGGCACCGGCATCAACGCGCCGCACGGCTACGCCAACCTGGCCTGCCAGTACCTGGCCGAGCAGACCGGCGTGCCGCTCAAGCAGTCGGCCAACCTCATTGAGGCCACGCAGGACACCGGCGCCTTCGTGCAGCTGTCGGGCGTGCTCAAGCGCGTGGCCACCAAGCTCAGCAAGACCTGCAACGACCTGCGCCTGCTCTCCAGCGGTCCGCAGGCCGGCTTCGGCGAGATCCGGCTGCCCGCGCGCCAGGCCGGCTCGTCGATCATGCCGGGCAAGGTGAACCCGGTGATCCCGGAAGTCATGAACCAGGTGGCCTTCGAGGTCATCGGCAACGACATCACCGTGACCATGGCGTCCGAGGCCGGCCAGCTGCAGCTCAACGCCTTCGAGCCGATCATGGGCTGGAGCCTGTTCAAGAGCATCAAGCACCTGGGCAATGCCTGCACGACGCTGCGGCAGAACTGCGTCGACGGCATCGAGGCAAACCGCGAATTCCTGGCCAAGCGGGTGCGCGAATCGGTCACGCTGGTCACAGCGCTCAATCCGCTGATCGGCTACGAGAAGGCGGCGCTGATCGCAAAAACCGCGCTGGCCACCGGCGGGCCCATCGACCTGGTGGCCGAATCGCTCGGCATCATGACGCGCGCCGAGATGGAGGCGCTGCTCGTGCCCGAGAACCTGACCCAGCCCGTGCGCCTGTCCGCGCCGGTGCCGGCGGCTGCCGAGCCCTCGGGCACAAAGGCTGCTTAGTGAAAGTCGGACAATGCCAATGGGTCCACCTGCACCACGACGGCGCTTCGATGCGCGTGGTCGGTGCTGTCGCCATCGAGAATGCACCGGGTTGGTCCGGGTATTCCCCATGACGTGAATGTCTAGAATTTCGTTGTATCTGTATCTTCCAGTCACCTCAGGAGTTTTCCGTATGAACAAGCAAGTATTGGCATTGGCAATCGCAGCCCTGGCTGCCGGCGGCGCCTTTGCACAGGCCAATGACACCCTGGCCAAGATCAAGGCCTCGGGCGCTATCACCGAAGGCGTGCGGGAATCCTCCGGTCTGTCGTACACGCTGGGCAATGGCCAGTACACCGGCTTCCACTACGACGTGTGCGCGAACATCATCAAGGACATCCAGAAGCACCTGGGCCTTGCCAAGCTGGAAACCAAGTACCAGCCCGTGACCTCGCAGAACCGCGTGCCCCTGGTGCAGAACGGCACCGTCGACCTCGAGTGCGGCTCCACCACCAACAACGCCACGCGCCAGAAGGACGTTTCCTTCGCGGTGACCACCTACGTGGAAGAAGTGCGCATCGCGGTCAAGGCCAACTCGGGCATCACCTCCATCAAGGACCTCAACGGCAAGACCGTGGCCACCACCACCGGCACCACCTCGGTGCAGACCCTGCGCAAGAACGAGCGCGCCGGCGGCATCGACTTCAAGGAACTCTATGGCAAGGACCACTCCGACAGCTTCCTGCTGCTCGAATCGGGCCGCGCCGACGCCTTCGTGATGGACGGCTCCATCCTGGCGTCGAACATCGCCAAGTCGAAGTCGCCCGCCGACTACAAGATCGTCGGCGAGGTGCTCAGCGTCGAGCCCATCGCCATCATGATCCGCAAGGACGACCCCGCCTTCAAGAAGGTGGTGGACGACAGCATCAAGGCGCAGATCAAGAACGGCGACCTCGCCAAGCTCTGGGACAAGTGGTTCCTGAAGCCGATTCCGCCGTCGAACGTCACGGTGAACCTGCCGCTGTCCGAAGCCACGAAGGCGGCCTGGGCCAACCCGAACGACAAGCCGATGGAAGACTACGCGGCCAAGAAGTAAGCACGGCAAGGTCATCTGCGCAACGCCCGCCGCCCCCGGCGGGCGTTTGTTTTCGCAAATGCGGCGCGCGGGCACGGCCTTAGCTAGCCAGCAGTCTGGAAATCTGAAAAAAGGAGAGTCCCCGATGGGATCAAACTGGGATTGGCAGGTCTTCTTGCAAGACCCGGGCGGGAAGTTCCCGACCTACTGGCAGTGGATGCTGTCCGCATGGGGCTGGACCGTGTCCGTGGCCCTGCTGGCACTGATCGTCGCGCTGGTGCTGGGTTCGCTCATCGGCATCATCCGCACCTTGCCCGACAGCCCGTGGCTCGTGCGCTTCGGCAATGCCTGGGTCGAGCTGTTCCGCAACATTCCGCTGCTGGTGCAGATCTTCCTCTGGTACCACGTGATCCCGGCGCTGGTGCCGGTCATGAAGGGCGTGCCCAGCTTCGTGCTGGTGGTGCTGGCGCTGGGCTTCTTCACCTCGGCGCGCATCGCCGAACAGGTGCGCTCGGGCATCCAGGCGCTGCCCAAGGGCCAGCGCTACGCGGGCATGGCGGTGGGCTTCACCACGCCGCAGTACTACCGCTACGTCATTTTGCCCATGGCCTACCGCATCATCATTCCGCCGCTCACCAGCGAGACGATGAACATCTTCAAGAACTCGTCGGTGGCGTTTGCCGTGTCGGTGACCGAACTCACGATGTTCGCCATGCAGGCGCAGGAAGAAACCTCGCGCGGCATCGAGGTGTACCTGGCGGTGACGGGGCTCTACGTGATCTCGGCCTTTGCGATCAACCGCATCATGGCCTTCATCGAGAAGAAGACGCGCGTGCCGGGCTTCATCGTCTCGGCCAGCGGCGGCGGGGGGCACTGACATGATGAATCTCGACCTGTCCTTCTACAACTGGGACGTCATCAGCAACTTCGTCGTCAAGGGCTTCTACTTCAGCATCATGCTGACGATCGTCGCCACCATCGGCGGCGTGCTCTTCGGCACCGTGCTGGCGCTCATGCGGTTGTCGGGCAAGAAGTGGCTCGACGCACCGGCCGCCATCTACGTCAACGGCATGCGCAGCATTCCGCTGGTGATGGTGATCCTGTGGTTCTTCCTGCTGGTGCCGGCCTCGTTCTACGCGGCCTTCGGCTCCGTCGGCTCGAACTACCGCTCGGAAATCTCGGCCGTGATCACCTTCATCGCGTTCGAGGCCGCCTATTTCAGCGAGATCATGCGCGCAGGCATCCAGTCGATTCCGCGCGGCCAGGTGTATGCGGGCCAGGCGGTCGGCATGACCTACGGCCAGAACATGCGCCTGGTGGTGCTGCCGCAGGCCTTCCGCAACATGCTGCCGGTGCTGCTCACGCAGACCATCATCCTGTTTCAGGACACCTCGCTGGTCTATGCCATCGGCGCCTACGACATGCTCAAGGGCTTCGAGACCGCGGGCAAGAACTTCGGCCGCCCGATCGAGGCCTACCTGCTCGCGGCCGTGGTTTACTTCATCATGTGCTATGCCTTGTCGTGGCTCGTCAAGCGCCTCCACAAGAAGATTGCCATCATTCGCTGATCGAGTGGCTGAACCGGAGAGAAAGAAATGTCCGAAAAAATGATTGAAATCAAGAACGTCTCGAAGTGGTATGGCCCGGTGCAGGTGCTCAACGATTGTTCGGTGAGCATCTCCAAGGGCGACGTGGTGGTGGTGTGCGGGCCCTCGGGCTCGGGCAAGTCCACCCTCATCAAGACCGTGAACGCGCTCGAGCCCTTCCAGAAGGGCGAGATCACCGTCAACGGCATTCCGCTGCACGACCCCAAGACCAACCTGCCCAAGCTGCGTTCCAAGGTCGGCATGGTGTTCCAGCACTTCGAGCTGTTCCCTCACCTGTCGGTCACCGAGAACCTCACGATCGCGCAGATCAAGGTGCTCGGCCGCAGCCCCGACGAAGCCAAGGCCCGCGGCCTCAAGATGCTCGACCGCGTGGGCCTGATGGCGCACAAGGACAAGTTCCCGGGCCAGCTCTCGGGCGGCCAGCAGCAGCGCGTGGCCATTGCCCGTGCGCTCAGCATGGACCCGATCGTGATGCTGTTCGACGAGCCCACCTCGGCGCTCGACCCCGAAATGGTCGGCGAAGTGCTCGACGTGATGGTGAGCCTGGCCAAGGACGGCATGACCATGATGGTGGTCACGCACGAAATGGCTTTTGCCCGCAAGGTGGCGAGCCGCGTGATCTTCATCGACGTGGGCGGCAAGATCCTGGAAGACTGCCCGAAGGACGAGTTCTTCAGCCATCCGGAGAACCGCCAGCCGCGCACCAAGGACTTCTTGAACAAGATCCTGCAGCACTGATCCGCTGCGGCGCAAGGACAAGAGCCACGCTGTTTTGCAGCGTGGCTTTTTTTTAATGCCTACGGCAGCCGTGCGATGTACTCCGTCAGCAGGTCGAAGAAGCCCTGCGCATCGCCATCGGCGATCCAGTTCACGTTGGGCGTGCGATGCAGGCTGCCGTGCCAGTCGGCCGCCGTCTGGCCAAAGCCCATGCCCTCGCGGCTGTCGATCTCGACGTGGATGGGCCTGCCCTTGAAGAGCGAAGGCCGCAGCAGGTAGGCCGTGACGGTGGCGTCATGCACCGGCCCGCCGGGCATGCCGTAGTGCTGCATTTCCTGCGGCGCGTAGGCGTCCAGGATGTCGGCGACGATGGCGCCGGCCCGGTTGCCGAGGCCGCGCAGCCGCGCGATGCGCTCGTCGCTCGTGAGGATCTTGTGCGTGACGTCGAGCGGCAGCATGGTGATTGGCACGCCGCACTTCAGCACGGCCTCGGCCGCATGCGGATCCGCAAACACGTTGAACTCCGCCGTGGGCGTGATGTTGCCGCCGTTGAAGTGCGCGCCGGCCATGAGCACCAGTTCGCGCAGGCCGCGCGCGATGTCGGGCGCTTGTTCAAGGGCCAGCGCCAGGTTCGTCTGCGGCCCGAGCATCGCGAGCGTGATGCTCTTTTCGGGCGCGGCGCGCAGCGTGCGGACCAGGTAGTCGACCGCATGGCCTTCGGCCAGCGGTGCGGCGGGCTCGTGCACCTTCACGCCGGTGATGCCTTCGCGGCCATGGATGTTGGCCGCGTAGATCGGCGTGCGCCGCAGCGGCCGTTCGGCGCCCGCATACACCGGAATCTCCGGCCGGCCGGCCCATTCGCAGGCGAGCCGCGCGTTGCGCGAGGTCTTGGCCAGCGGCACGTTGCCGGCCACCGTGGTCAGCGCCTGGACCGCGAGCGATTCGGGCGCCGCCAAAGCGAACAGCAGCGCGATCACGTCGTCCGCGCCGGGGTCCGTGTCGATGATCAGGGTGTGCATGGCCGCATTGTCGCGGCCCCCGCCCCGGTCCACGGGGACGCGGGCTTTACTTCTGGCGCGCCGCGATGGCTTTCTCGGCCTTGGCCACGAGGTCCGCGCCCACGGTCGACTTCCACTTGTCGTACACCGGCCGCGTGGCCTTCACGAAGGCGTCGCGCTCGGCGGGCGTGAGTTGGGTCACGGTGACGCCCATGGCGGCAATGTCCTTGAGCACCGGCTTGTCGGCTTCCACCAGGCCCTTGCGCGCGAGCGCGATTTCCTGCTTGCCGGCGTCGACGGCGGCCTGGCGCACGATGGCCTGGTCGGCCGGCGTCCACGAGGCCCAGATCTCCTTGTTGACCACGAACACCAGCGGGTCGGCCACATAGCCCCAGGTGGTCACGAATTTCTGGCCCACGGTGTGCATCTTGAGCACGGTGAACAGGAACAGCGGGTTCTCCTGGCCATCCACGGCGCCGCTGGCGAGCGCGGGCTGCGCGTCGGCCCAGCTCATTTGCGTGGGGTTGGCGCCGAGCGCGGTGAACATGTCGGAATAGATCGGCGAGCCGACCACGCGGATCTTCATGCCCTTCAGGTCGGCCGGCGACTTGATCGGCTTCTTCGAGTTGGTGATCTCGCGGTAGCCGTTCTCGCCCCAGGCGAGCGGCACCACGCCGGCCTTGTCGAGGGTCTTGAACATGTCCTTGCCGACCTCGCCCTGGGTGAGCGCGTCGATGGCCGCGTAGTCGGGCATCAGGAAGGGCATGGAGAACAGGTTGAGCTGCTTGACCTGCGGCGACCAGTTGATGGTCGAGCCCACGGCCATGTCGATCACGCCCTGGCGCAGCGCGCTGAACTCGCGCGTCTGGTCGCCCTGGATGAGCGACACACCGGGGTACAGCTTGATGTTGATCCGGCCCTGGGTGCGCTCCTTCACGAGGTCGGCCCAGATCTTCCCGGCCTGGCCCCAGGGCGTCGGCGGGCCGAGCACCAGCGACATCTTGTACTCGGGCTTGTAGGCGGCCTGCGCCATGGCGCCGGTCGAGAACAGGCCCAGGGCGGTGGCTGCGGCGGCAAGGCCGAGCAGGGTGCGGCGGAATTTCATGAGAGGTCTCCTTGTTTTCTGAACACAACTAAGCGATGGATGTTTTCGGGAACGGTACTGGGCTGGAGGTGTTCTTGGCGGTGTTGTTCAGGGCGCGTGCACAGGCCACCGGGTACTCCCCTCCGGGAATGTCCCCCGGCCTGCGGCCTCCTCCTTGATTTCGCTGCGGGAGCACCCGATGCCCTGTGCACAGTGGACGCGGCTCTGGTGCTGGCCGATCAACGACCGCTCTGACCAACGATCACGTCGATGGGGTGCCTTGCGCAGCGAAATCAAGGAGGAGCCCGAAGGGCGGGGGACATTCGCGGAGCAAGGCACCCCGTCGGCGTGATCGCACCCTGAACAAAGCATCCAAACGCACCGCCCCATTTCAGTACCCCAGCTTCCTCGGAAGCCACAAGGCAAGTTCCGGGAACGCGATCACCAGCACCATCACCACGAACATCGAGAACAGCATCCAGCCGACCCACTGCACGGTCTCTTCCATGCGCACCTTGGCGATGCGGCACGACACCATCAGGTTGACCGCGAGCGGCGGCGTGAACTGGCCGAGCGCCACCTTGAGCGTGAGGATCACGCCGAACCACACCGGGTCCCATTTGTAGTACTGCACGATCGGCAGCAGCAGCGGCACGAAGATCAGGAAGATCGATACGCCGTCCAGGAACATGCCGACCGTGATGAGCAGCAGGATCAACAGCGCCAGGATGCCGTATTCGCCCAGGCCCGAATTCACGATGGCGCGCGTCACCGGGTCGATGATGCCGAGCGTCGAGAGCGAGTACGCGAAGATGCCCGCGAGCGACACCACCAGCAAAATCACCGCCGAGAGCTCGCCCGATTCGCGCAGGATGACGAACAGGTCGCGCACCTTGATGGTCCGGTGCACGCACATGCCCACGAACAGGCCGTAGAACACCGCCACCACCGCGGCTTCGGTGGGCGTGAACCAGCCCGCGCGCATGCCGCCCAGGATCAGCACCGGCGCCGCCAGGCCCCAGCTTGCATCGCGAAAACTCTTCCAGAACGGCGGGCGCGGCAGCGTCGCTTCGAGCGCGCCCATCTTGTGCTGGCGGGCCAGCAGCACGGCCGGGATCATCAGCGCCAGGCCGGCCATCACGCCCGGAACCATGCCGGCCGCAAAGAGCGCCGGCACCGAGGCGCCGGGCACAAGCACCGAGTACACGATGAACGCGACCGAAGGCGGAATCAGGATGTCGGTGGCCGCCGCGGCGCCCACCACGCTGGCCGAGAAGGCGGCCGGGTAGCCCGCGCGCGACATGGCCGCGATCATCACCGCGCCCACGGCGGCGGCATTGGCCGGGCCCGAGCCCGAGATGCCGCCGAGGAACATCGCCACCGCAATGGCCACCAGCGGCAGCATGCCGGGCCCGCGCCCGACGATGGCGACCGCAAAGTTCACGAGCCGCAGCGCCACGCCCGAGCGGTCGAAGATGGAGCCCACCAGCACGAACATCGGAATGGCCAGCAGCGGGTACTTGCCGAGGCCGGCATAGAAGTTCTGCGGCACGGCCAAGAGGCCGAACCACTGGGCGTCGCTGTTGGCGAGCGCGATGCAGGCGGCGCCCGCCAGGCCCAGCGCGGCGCCGATGGGCACGCCCACCAGCATCATCGCGACGAAGGCGACGAAGAGCAGGGTGGGGATCACGATGCGTCGCCCTTGCCGCCCGGGTTCTTCGTGTCGCTGCGGTATTCCTTGCGGCCGCGGCGGACCATGAGGCCCACCGCGCGCAGCGCGATGGCGAACGACACGACCGGCAGCCAGATCGAATACCACCAGGCCGGCAGGCCGATGCCCGGCGTGGTCTCGTCGAAGCGGTAGTCGTCCCACACCATGCGGATGCTGAGCGCGCCGATCAGCGTGAACAGGATGGCGATCATGAGCGCGCCGAACTGCGCGAGCCGCTTGCGCCGCGCCATCGAGCCGCTTTCGGAAAAGTATTCGATGCGGATGTGACGGTCGCGCGCCACCGCGGCCGAGCCGGCCACCAGCGCCAGCATGATCATCAGGAAGACCGAGAACTCTTCGGTCCATGCGAACGAAGAGTCGGTGAAGTAGCGCACCAGCACGTTGGCAAAGGTGATGAGCGCCAGCGCGCCCATGATGATGACGGTGAGCCAGTCCTCGATGGCGAGCGGCACCCGGGTGGGCTCGTCGGCGGCTTCGATGTCTGGGGGAAGGGGGCTGGCGGCGTCCAGCAGGGGGCCGGACTCGTTGGGAGTGGTCATCGAGAGGGAGGGGGAAAGCAGCTATGGATGGTAACGATCCATGTCCATTCGTTCATCGGGGTTTTCCTAAGCTGCGGCCCCGCTCCGCTCTCCTCCGGCCCTCCCGGAACGGGCTACTCGAGCTTGGCGCCCGACTCCTTGATCAGGCGCTCCCAGACCGGGCTTTCCTTCTTGTACACGGCGGCAAAAGCCTCGGGCGAACTCTCCTTCAGGTCGAAGCCCATCGCCGCCACGCGCGCCTGCACGTCGGGCTGGCGCGTGGCCTTGCCCACCTCTTCGGCAATGCGCTGCACGATCGGCTTGGGCGTGCCGGCCGGCATGGCAATCGCGAGCCAGCCGGCCACGCGGTAGGCCTCGTCGTCCAGGCCCTGCTCGGCCAGCGTGGGCACGCTGGGGAGCGTGGCCATGCGGCGCTCGCCGCTCACGCCGATGGCCTTGAGCTTGCCGGCCTCGATGTGCGGCTTGGCCACCAGCGCGCTGGCAAAGGCCATCTGGATCTGGCCGCCGATCAGGTCCTGCAGCATCGGCGCCTCGCCCTTGTAGGCGACGTGGTTCATCTCGGCCTTCTGCGTGAGGCTCATGTGCGCGCCGGCCAGGTGCGGGTAGGCGCCCACGCCGTACGAACCGTAGGCCACCTTGCCCTTGTTGGCGGCCACGTATTTCAGGAGCTCGGGCCCGCTCTTCACGGGCACGCTGGGGTGCACCACCAGCACCAGCGGCGCGGTGGCGATCTGGTAGACCAGCGTGAGGTCGCGCTGCGTGTCGTAGGGCAGCTTCTGGTAGAGGAACTGGTTGGTGAGCAGCGAGTTGCTCAGCGCCAGCACCAGGGTGTAGCCGTCGGCCGGCGCCTTGGCCACCGCGTCGGTGCCGATGATGCCGGCGGCGCCGGGCTTGTTGTCGATGATCACGGGCTGGCCCAGGCCCGCCGCCATCTTCTCGCCGATCACGCGAGCCAGCACGTCGGTGGCGCCGCCCGCGGCAAAGGGCACCACCATGCGGATCGGCTTGCTCGGATAGGCCTGCGCCCAGGCGGCCGTGGAAGTGGCCGCGATCGCGAGCGAGGCGATGCCGCAGTGCAGGGCGCGGCGGGTGATCCCGCGCATGGTGGTGGTGAAAGTTGCGCTCATGTTCGATGTCTCCGGCTGTCGTTGTTGTCTGTCGAAAAAAAGAAGCGGGCGCGCGGCTATTCGGCCAATACCTGGGTCTTGAAGGGAAGCGCCTCGAGCGCCGTGCGGATTCGCGCCTGCAGCGGCGCCGCGAGCGCGCCCGCGGCCGCGGCATCGATGCGCACCTGCACCAGGCTGTCGCCCTCGCTGCGCACGCGCGGCCGGGCGGCCGGCGCCACGCCGAGCTCGCCGCAGACCTGCGCCACCGTGGCTGCCACCACGCGGCTGGCGGCCATGGCGCGCAGCTCGGGCTTGTAGATCTTGCCGACGTTGGTCATCGGCATCTGCTCGATGACGGTCACCGAGCGGGGCCTGGCCGGCGCCTCGTCGACGCGCGCGGCGGTGAAGGCCAGCAGTTCGTCCTCGGTGGCCGAGGCGCCGGGCACCAGCGTGGCGAAGACCACCGGCAGCTCGCCCGCATAGGCATCGGGCGCACCCACCGCGGCGCACAGCTGCACCGCGGGATGCGCGCCCAGCGCGTCCTCGATCACCTTCGGGTCGATGTTGTGGCCGCTGCGGATGATCAGGTCCTTCGAGCGGCCGCTGAGGTTGAGCCTGCCCTCGCCGTCGATCCAGCCCAGGTCGCCGGTGGCGAGCCAGCCGTCGGCCGTGAAGGCCTTGGCGTTGTCGGCCGGATCGACGAAGCCGGAGAACAGGTTGGGCGACTTGAACAGCACCATGCCCTGCTCGCCGGGCGGCAGCTCGCGGTCGCTGGCGTTGCCGTTCTCGTCGAGCGCCACGATGCGCATCCGCATGTAGGGCAGCGCAAAGCCGACGCAGCCCGCGGGCCCGACCACGCCCGGCGGCGTGATGGTCGAGATGCCGGCCATCTCGGTCATGCCCAGGCTCTCGTGCACATGCAGGCCGAACAGGCGCTCGAAGCGCGCAGCCAACTCGGGCGAGAGCACGGCGGCGCCCGTGCGGCAATAGCCGATCGAGGAGATGTCGGCGCCGTCCAGCGGCACGTTCGCCAGCGCCGCCAGCACCGTGGGCACGGCCGAGAGCGAGGTCGGCCGGAATTTTTCGACCAGCTTCCAGTAGTTGGCGAGCACCTCCTTGTTGCGTAGCAGCGAGGTGGTCGGAATGATCACTTCCATGCCCGCCGAGAGCGAGGCCAGCGAGGCCGGCAGCACGCCCGCCACGTGGAACAGCGGATAGCCGTTGATCGAGATGCCCTGTTCGTTCATGCCCGCGACCTGCACGCTGGCCCAGGCCGTGAACACCTGCGCGCCGTGGCTGTGGCGCGCAAGCTTGGGGGCGCCGGTGGTGCCGCCGGTGTGGAAGTAGGCGGCGATGTCGGCCGGCGCGATGTCACGGCCGCTCACGAGGCGGTCGGAAGGCTGTGCCGAACGCAGCAGGTCGAAGTCGGCCACGCCTTCAGGCAAGGGACCTGCTCCGCCCGGCGCTTCGTCATGCGGCGCCACGCGCAGCACGGTCGCGAGCGTCGGCACCTGGCCGCGCAGGCGCATCGCCTTCGACCACATGCCCGATTCGCCGTCCGAACCGTAGGCGACCAGCACCTTGGCGCGGCCGGCGGTCATCAGCGCCACCAGCTTCTCATCGGTGAGCAGCGGATTGAGCGGCTGCACGATGCCGGCCGCCTCGCCGCCCCAGAGCGCAAGGTGGTATTCGAGGCAGCCCGGCAGCAGCACCGCCACCGCATCCTGCGGGCCCACGCCCAGTGCGTGCAGCATGTTCGCGGTCTGGTGGATGCGCGCCAGCAGTTCGGCGTACGACCAGCGGATCGGCGCGTCGGCCGGGTTGCCGGTGCGCAGGAAGGTCAGCGCGGTCTTGCCGCCGAAGGCCGCGCCCGCGTTGCGGAAGATCTCGTAGGTGCTGCGGACCGTCAGCGCCTCTTCGAGCGGGGTCTCCTCTAGCTTGCGGATGTCGGCAAGGCTGCGGACCGGGAGCGTCGGGCGAAAGGGTGCGCCGGCCGCGTTCGTCTTGTTGCTGTCTGCCATGGCGTGTCTCCTGGATATTGTTGTGTTGCCGGCCGCGCGCAAAAGCGCTGTTCTACTGGTTCGTGATCTTGTTGTCGCGGATGACCTTGCCCCAGCGCTCGAAATCCTGGCGCATGCGCGTGCCCGTCTGCTCCGGCGTGCCGTAGGCCGCGAAGGAACCGACGCCCTCGAGCTTGTCCTGCACTTCCTTGTCGGCCAGCGCGGCCTTGAGCTCGGCGCTCATGCGATCGACCACGTCCTTGGGCGTGCCCGCCGGTGCCAGCAGGCCGCCCCACGAGGTCGCATCGAAGCCCGGGAAGCCCTGCTCGGCGACCGTCTTCACATCGGGCAGCAGGCTCACGCGTTTGCCCGAGCCGACCGCGATGGCGCGCAGCGTGCCCGAGCGGATGTGCGGCATCACCGCCACCAGGTCCGAGAACATCGCGGGCACCTGCCCGCCGATCAGGTCGGTCACCGCCGGTGCGCTGCCGCGGTAGGGCACGTGCTGCATCTCGAACTTGCCGATGTTCTTGAGCTGCTCGGTCGTCAGGTGGCCGAAGCTGCCCGCGCCGGCCGTCGTGTAGTTGAGCTTGCCGCCCTCGGCCTTGGCCTTGGCGATCAGGTCCTGCAGGCCGTTCACGCCGGGCAGTACCTTGGGGTTGACCACCATCACGATCGGCAGGTCGTACACCGTGCCCACGGGCGTGAAGCTCTTGAAGATGTCGTAGGGCGTCTGGCCGTACAGGTGCGCGGCCAGCAGCGTGGGCGTGGCCAGCATCACGAAGCTGTAGCCGTCGGGCACGGCCTTGGCGGCCGCCGCCGCGCCGATGGTGCCCGAGGCGCCGCTGCGGTTGTCGATCAGGATGTTCTGCTTCAGGCCCTGCGACATCTTCTGCGCCACGATGCGCGTGGCGACGTCGGTCGGTCCGCCGGGCGGAAAGGGCACGATCAGCGTGATCGGCTTGGCCGGCCAGGCCTGCGCGAAGGCGGCGCCGGCGACGAGCGGAAGGGCGAGTGCGAGAAGGGCGCGGCGAACGGGACTGCGGGGGGAGGAAAGGGATGCCATTGGGTCTTGTCTACTTTGGAAATGCGGGCGCCTGTCTTGTTCAGACGACGCCACTTGTCTTCAATGCCGCCAGCTTCTCGTCCGACAGGCCGAGCAGGGACTGCAGCACCTCGTGCGTGCCTTCGCCCAGCTGCGGCGGCGCGCTGCGCACGGGCAGGCGCTCGCCGTCGAAGCGGTAGGGCGGCGCCAGCACGTTGACCTTGCCGGCCACCGGATGCGGCTGCTCGGTGACGAGGCCGGCGTCGGTCGCGCGCCTGGAGTTGAGCGCTTCGAGCAGGCCCAGCACTTCGCCGCAGGGAATGCCCGAGGCGCTGAGCCTGGCCAGCAGGTCGGCGCGCGGGCGCCTGGCGAGCTCGGCGTGCAGCTCGGGCAGCAGCGCCGCGCGGTTCGCCGAGCGCAGGATGTTGGTCTTGAAGCGCTCGTCGGCCGCGAGGTCGGGCCGCTCGATCACCTCGGTGCAGAAGCGCGCGAACTGGGCGTTGTTGCCCACGGTGATCACCAGCGGGCCGTCGGCCGCATCGAACACGCCGTAGGGAACGATCGACGGATGCGAGTTGCCGTAGCGCGGCGGGTCTTCGCCCATCAGCAGCGCTTCGAGGCCGTAGTAGGCGGTGATCATCAGGCCGCAGTCGAACAGGGCCATCTCCACATGGCGGCCCTTGCCGGTCTTCTCGCGCTGGTAGAGCGCCGCGAGCACGGCCTGCGCCGAGTACATGCCGGTGAACAGGTCGACCATGGCCACGCCGAACTTCAGCGGCGGCTGGCTGGCCTCGCCGTTGAGCGCCATCAGGCCGGCCTCGCCCTGCACCACGAGGTCGTAGCCCGGGCGCGCGGCCTCGGGGCCGGTGCGGTCATAGCCCGAGATCGAGCAGTAGATGAGGCCCGGATGCTCCTTGCTGAGCTGCTCGTAGCCCAGGCCCAGCTTGTCGATGCCGCCGAACTTGAAGTTCTGGATCACCACGTCGCACTGCTTGGCGAGGTCGCGCGCGATCTGCTGGCCTTCGGGCGTCTGCAGGTCGAGCGTGACCGAGCGCTTGTTGCGGTTCACGCTGTTGAAGTAGGCGGTCTCGGTCTTGCCGACGCGCAGGCCCCAGTCGCGCGTGTCGTCGCCGCGGCCCGGGTGCTCGACCTTGATGACCTCGGCGCCCATGTCGGCCAGCACCATGCCGCACCAGGGGCCCGCAAGGATGCGGGACAGATCGAGGACACGCACGCCGGCCAGCGGCAGCGAGGAATTCAGCGTGGGCATGAGAGCAGCTCCCTTGAAACGAGAAAGCCCCGCGGCGCGCGCGAGGCGTGAAAGTGGGGTCGTGCGGCCGGCGTCAGGGTGCGTCCTGCTTCTTGCGGCGCAGCGCTGAAAAGTCCGCGCGGCGCTTGCCGAGGAAGGCGCCGATGCCTTCGGCCGCCTCGTCGTCGGCCTGCGACTCGACCATGAAAACGGCCTCGGCTTCGAGCTGCTCTTCGAGCGTGGCCCGGTGCGCCTGGCGGCACAGCGCCTTGATGCGTGCGCTCGCGCGCTCGGGACCGTCGGCCACCTTGGCCGCGAGCGCGATGGCCTCGGCCAGCGCGGCGCCCTTGTCGGTCAGGCGGTTGACGGCGCCCAGCGCATGCAGGCGCTCGGCCGTCATGCGGTCGCCGGTCAGGCACATCTCGGTCAGCACCTGGCGCGAGACGAACTCCGCGAGGAAAGCGGTGGCGCCGCCGTCGGGCGTGAGGCCGACCTTGACATAGGCGACCGTGTAGAACGCGTCGCGCGCCGACACCAGCATGTCGCAGGCCAGCGCCATCGACAGGCCGGCGCCCGCTGCGCCGCCTTCGACGGCCGCAATGACCGGTTTGCCGAAATCGCGGATGTCGCGGATCAGGTTGTGCAGGCCTTCGAGCTTTTCGCGGCGTTCCGCAGCGGGCAGCTCGCGGCGCTTGGCCAGCAGGTTCAGGTCGCCGCCCGAGCAGAAGAAGTCGCCCGCGCCGGTGAAGACGACGGCGCCCACTTCGGGGTCGTTTGCGGCATCGGCGAGCGCGGCGCTGAGCTCCGCGTACAGCGTTGGCGTGATCGCATTGCGCGCGCCGGGATTGCTGTTGGTCAGGATGCGGACGGCACCCTGCTGCGAGATCAGGACGGTCTTGTCCGTCATGCGCTCATCTCCTTGCCCAGCGCAATGTAGCGCTGCAGGTGGTGGTCTTCGTCGCCGAGCTGATGGTCGATCATCACGAGCCGCTTGGCGTAGTGCGGCAGCGGCAGCTCCCAGGTCATGCCGATGCCGCCGTGCATCTGGATGCTCTCTTGCGCCACCAGCGCGCCGATGCGGCCGATGCTGAACTTGGCAGCCGACAGCGCACGCTCGCGCGCCACGCGGTCGGTGCCGTCGATGGCGGCTGCGGCGTTGATCACGGCCGAGCGGGCCTGTTCGATCTCGAGCAGCAGGTCGGCCATGCGGTGCTGCAGCGCCTGGAAGCTGCCGATCAGCATGCCGAACTGCTTGCGCGTGCGCAGGTAGTCGAGCGTGGCGGCCTTGGCGGCTTCCATCGCGCCCAGCGCTTCGGCGCAGAGCGCGAGCACGCCGCGGCCGATGGCGCGTTCGAGCGTGGCATGGCTCTGGCCTTCGGTGCCGAGCAGTCCATCGGCGCCCAGCTTGACGCCGTCGAGGGTGAGTTCGGCGACGCGGCCGCCGTCGATCGCGGGGCAGCCGCGCACCGAAAGGCCTGCGGTCTTCGCGGGCACGAGGAACAGCGAGATGCCGGCTTCGTCGTCGACCTTGCCCGAGCTGCGGGCCGAAACCAGGAACAGGTCGGCCTGCTCGCCTTGCGGCACCACGGCCTTGGCGCCGTGGAGCACCCAGCCCTCGCCGCTGCGTTCGGCGCGGGTCGCCACGCGCGTGCGTTCGTAGTGCGTGTCGGCCTCGTCATGTGCGAAGGCCACGACGGTTGCGCCGTTGATGATGTCGCCGAGCGTTTGCTTCTGCGCATCGCTGCCGGCCGCGCTGAGCGCCTCGCCGACCATCACGGCACCCAGCAGCGGCTCGACCACGAGCCCGCGGCCCAGTGCCTCGAAGACCACGGCAATGTCGAAGCCCCCGCCGCCGAAGCCGCCGTCGGCCTCGCTGAACAGTGCGCCGATCACGCCCAGTTCGGCGAAATTCTGGAAGATTTCCTTGCTGAAACCATGCGCCGATTTCGCGATGCGGTCGCGCGCATCGAAGGCGTACTGCTCGGCGATGAAGCGGTTCAGACTGTCGGCGAGCATGCGCCGGTCTTCGGTGTGTTCGAAGTTCACTGCGTGTCTCCTTTACAGGCCCAGGATCATCTTGGAGATGATGTTCTTCTGGATTTCATTGGAGCCGCCGAAGATCGACAGCTTGCGGTTGTTGAAGTAGCGCGCGGCGGCGGCCGATGCATAGGCCGGGCCGAAGGTCTCACCCTCGAAGCCGTCGTGCAGCGCTTCCTCGACGAAAGGCCGGCCATAGACGCCCATCGCGCGGCGCGCCAGCGACGAGATCTCCTGCCGGATCTCGGTGCCGCGGATCTTGAGCATCGAGCTTTCCGCACCCGGCACACCGCCGCCGGCCACCGCCGCGATCACGCGCAGGTTGGTGGTCTTCATGTTTTCCAGGTCGATCTCGACGCGCGCCATGCGCGCGGCAAACGCCGGGTCTTCGGCCAGCGGCTTGCCGTTCTTCGTCTGCGTGGCCGCAATGCCCTTGAGCTGTTCGAGCGCAGCCACCGAGAAGCCCACGCCCGCGATGTTGGTGCGCTCGTAGGTCAAGAGGTACTTGGCGCAGGTCCAGCCCTTGTCCTCTTCGCCGACGAGGTTCTCGGCCGGCACGCGCACGTCGGAGAAGAACACCTCGTTCACTTCATGCTCGCCATCGAGCGTGATGATCGGCCGCACTTCCACGCCGGGCGATGTCATGTCGATCAGGAGGAAGCTGATGCCTTCCTGCTTCTTCGCCTCGCGATTCGTGCGCACCAGGCAGAAGATCATGTTGGCATGCTGGCCCAGCGTGGTCCAGGTCTTCTGGCCGTTCACGATGTAGTGGTCGCCCTGCGCGTCGATGCCGCGCACGGCCGAGGTCTTCACGGCAGCCAGGTCGGAGCCCGCGCCGGGTTCCGAATAGCCCTGGCACCACCAGTCGTCGCCGTTCAGGATGCGCGGCAGCCAGTACTTCTTTTGCGCCTCGTTGCCGTACTTGATGAGCACCGGGCCCAGCATGTTCACGCCGAAGGGCACGATGCGCGGCGCGAAGGCCAGTGCGCATTCGTGCTCGAAGATGAACTTCTCCACCGCCGTCCAGCCGGGTCCGCCGTACTGCTCGGGCCAGTGGTTGGCGAGCCAGCCGCGCGCGTTGAGGATGGCGTGCCATTCCTCCATGTCGGCCTTGGCGAGGATCTTGCCGCTGCGCACTTTCTCGGACAGCCGCACCGGCAGCTTGGCCGCCAGGAAGGTGCGCACCTCGCTGCGGAAGGCTTCTTCTTCGGTCGTGAAGTTCAGGTCCATCGCGCGCTCCTCAAAAAATCTCGAACAGGCCCGCCGCGCCCATGCCGCCGGCAATGCACATCGTGACCACCGCGTACTTCGCGCCGCGGCGCTTGCCTTCGATCAGCACATGGCCCGTGAGGCGTGCGCCGGTCATGCCGAAGGGGTGGCCGATGGAGATTGCGCCGCCGTTCACGTTGAGCAGTTCCGACGGAATGCCCAGCTTCTCCTGGCAGTAGATCGACTGCGAAGCGAAGGCTTCGTTGAGTTCCCAGAGGCCGATGTCCTCGACCTTCAGGCCGTGGCGCGCGAGCAGCTTGGGCACCGCGAAAACCGGGCCGATACCCATCTCGTCGGGTTCGCAGCCGGCCACCGCAAGGCCGCGGAAAGCGCCCAGCGGCTGGATGTTGGCGCGCGCTGCGTCCTTCGCTTCCATCAGCACGCAGGCCGAGGCGCCATCGGACAGCTGCGAGGCGTTGCCGGCGGTGATGAACTTGTCGTCGCCCATCACCGGCTTGAGCTTGGCGAGCGCCTCGTAGGTGGTGCCGCGGCGGTTGCAGTTGTCTTCGGTGGCGGTGACTTCGCGGTAGCTGACTTCCTTGGTTTCCTTGTCGGTCACCGCCATGGTGGTGGTGCAGGCGACGATCTCGTCCCTGTAGCGGCCGGCCAGCTGCGCCTCTTCGGTCTTGCGCTGGCTTTCGGCCGAGAAGCGGTCCTGCGCTTCGCGGCTGATGCCGTAGCGCTGGGCCACGATGTCGGCGGTCTCGATCATCGCCATGTAGAGCGCGGGCTTGTGCTGGACGATCCACGGGTCCATGCCGCTGTCGCCGGCATCGGTGGCGCTGCGCGAGCGGATCTGCGAGATGCTTTCCACGCCGCCCGCGATCATGGCCGGCGCGCCGTCCACCACGATGCGGCCCGCCGCCATCGCGATCGCCTGCAGGCCCGAGGCACAGAAGCGGTTGACCGTGGTGCCGGCGATGGAGATCGGCAGGCCCGCGCGGATGATGCTCTGGCGTGCGATGTTGCGGCCCGTGGTGCCTTCGGGGTAGCCGCAGCCGAGGATCGCGTCCTCGATCAGCGCGGGGTCCAGGCCCGAGCGCTCGACCGCGGCCTTGACCGCAAAGGCCGCGAGCGTGGGGCCCGGGGTGATGTTGAACTCGCCGCGGTGCGCCTTGGTGAGCGGGGTGCGGGCGGTGGAAACGATGACGGCTTCGCGCATGGGGATGGCTCCTGGACGGCTGGCTCTGGTTACTCGGATTGATTCAGGCTGGCGAAATCGGCACCGCGCTCGACCAGTTCCACCAGCAGCGGCGAAGGCTTCCAGAAGATCGGGTCTTCTTTCGCGAACTCGCGGATGTCGGCCAGCACTTTCGGCAGGCCCACGGTGTCGGCGTACTTCATCGGGCCGCCGCGGTGCCGCGGAAAGCCGTAGCCATAGAGAAAGGTCACGTCCACGTCGAGCGGGCGCAGCGCGATGCGCTGGAGCACCACGTTGGCGCCCTCGTTGATCATCGCGGCCATGTAGCGGCGCATGATTTCTTCCTCGGTGAAGGCGCGCGGCGTGATGCCGGCGCGCTCGCGCTCGGCGTCGATGATGGCCAGCACCTCGGGGTCGGGCTGGCCGGTGCGCGCGCCTTCGGGATACAGGTAGTAGCCGCGCTGCGTTTTCTGGCCGAACCAGCCGCGCTCGCAGATGCGGTCGGCCACCTGCACGTAGCGCGCCTGTGGATCGCGCGTGGCGGCCTTGCGCTTGCGCGTGGCCCAGCCGATGTCGCCGCCCGCGAGGTCCGACACCTGGAACGGGCCCATCGGGTAGCCGAAGTTGCGCACCGCCTCGTCGATCTGGTACGGAGACGCGCCGTCTTCCATCATGTGGTCGGCGGCCTGGCGGTACACCGCGAGGATGCGGTTGCCGATGAAGCCGTCGCACACGCCGGCGCGCACCGGCACCTTCTTCAATTTCTTTGCGAGCTCGAAGCCGGTGGCGACCACGTCGGCGCTGACCTTGGCGGGTACCACGATCTCGAGCAGCTTCATGATGTTGGCCGGCGAGAAGAAGTGCAGGCCCACCACGTCCTGCGGACGCGAGATGCTGTCGGCGATCTCGTCGATGTCCAGGTACGAGGTGTTGGTGGCGAGCACCGCGCCGCGCTTGCACACGCGGTCGAGCTCGGCGAACACGGCCTTCTTGACGCCCATCTCTTCGAACACGGCCTCGACCACGATGTCGACCTGTGCCAGCGCGTCATAGCTCGTCGAGCCTGAGAAGCGCGCCATCACGCTGTCCTTGGCCTCGGGCGTCATGCGGCCCTTCTTGATCAGGCCGTCGTACACCTTCTCGACATTGGCGCGGCCGCGCGCGAGCTGGGTATCGTCGCGCTCGATCATGGTCACGGGCAGGCCTGCGTCGAGCATCGCCACCGCAATGCCCGCACCCATGGTGCCGCCGCCGACGATGCCGGCCGATGCGAGCGCGCGCGGCGCGGCGGACCGGGTCTCGGGCGCCTTCAGCACTTCGCGCTCGGCGAAGAAGGCATGGATCAGGCCGGCGCGCTGCGGGCTGTCGATGCATTGCAAAAACAGCTTGCGCTCCAGCGCCATGCCTTCGTCGAAGGGCAGCGTGAGCGCGGCTTCGACGGCCTCGATGATCTTCATCGGCGAGAACAGGCCGCGGCTCTTCTTCGCGGTTTCGGCGCGAGCGGCTTCGAGGGCGGCGCGGCTGGCTTCCTTGTCGGCCAGGCCGCCAGCCTCGCGCGTGCGGCGCACGGGCGCCTTGGCGGCGACCAGTTCCTTCGCATAGGCGAGGCCTTCGGCGCGCGCGTCGGCCTCATTGCCGAGACGGTCGACGAGGCCGAGCGACAGCGCTTCCTTCGCGCCCGCATGGCGGCCGCTGAGCATCAGTTCGAGCGCGGGCTTGACGCCGATCAGGCGCGGCGCGCGCTGCGTGCCGCCCGAGCCGGGCAGGAGGCCGAGCTGCACTTCGGGCAGGCCGAGCTTGGCCGACGGTGCGGCCAGGCGGTAGTGCGCCGACAGCGCCACTTCGAGCCCGCCGCCGAGCGCGGCGCCGTGGATGGCGGCAATCACCGGCTTCGTGCAGTTCTCGATCTTCAGGCACACCTCGGGCAGCGAGGGCGGCTGCGGCGTCTTGCCGAACTCGCGGATGTCGGCGCCCGCGATGAAGTTGCGGCCCGCGCCGACGATCAGCACCGCGGCAGCGGCGCCGTCGGCCTCGGCCGCCTCGATGGCGGCCACGAGGCCGCGGCGCACATCCACGCCCAGGGCGTTGACGGGCGGGTTGTCGATGGTTACCACGAACACGTCGCCAAGACGCTCGAAGCTGACGGGACCGGAAGACGTGGAGGGGCTGGAGGATGTGGTGGCCATGTGCTTTGTCTCTTGCGTGGCGAGCCCTGCTGCAAACGCGAGGGGCCCGAGGCTCTGGGGTGAACCCCGCATTCTTGGCCCGTGCCGGTGCTTTGACAATTGCATAGGCCATTGACAGACTGTCAAAGGATTTTTGACACAATCCGCTGCATGGACCTCCAATCGCTGACCCTGCTGGTGGAAATCCTTGACGCCGGCAACCTGAGCGCGGCGGCGCGCCGGCTCAAGATGAGCCGCGCCAACGTCAGCTACCACCTGAACCAGCTGGAGCGCTCGGTCGGCGCGCAGCTGGTGCGGCGCACCACGCGGCGCGCCGAACCGACCGAGATCGGCCTGCGCCTGTACCAGCACGGCGTGGCCATCCAGGCCGAGCTGCTGGCCGCAAAGGAATCGGTCACCACGCTGGGCCAGGGCCTGCAGGGCCGCGTGCGGCTGAGCGTGCCCAGCGGCTACGGGCAGCTGGTGATGGCCGGCTGGCTGATCGACTTCAAGCGGCAGTACCCCGGCATCGTGCTCGACGTGGTGTTCGAGAACCGCATCGAGGACCTGCTGCGCGACGAGGTCGACATCGCGATCCGCGTGATTCCCGAGCCGCCGCAGAACCTGGTCGCGCGCGAGATGGGGCCGGTGCGCTATGTGGCCTGCGCTTCAAGCGCTTATGCGCAGAAGCATCCGCTGCCGGTGCAGCTCGACGAACTGCAGGGCGCGCCGGTGGTCACCGCCGCCGTCATCGGCCGGCAGCTGCGCGTGTCGGCCTACCAGGGCCAGAATCTGGGAGAGGTGCGGCGCGAGGTGATCCTGGAGCCGACGCTGATCTCGGAGAATTTTTTATTCCTGCGCCAGGCCATCCTCGCGGGCCTGGGCATTGGCCTGGTGCCCGACTACGTGGTGCAGGAGGACGTGCGCAGGGGCGACGTGGTGACCACGCTCGACGATTGGCGCCTTTCGATCTTCGGCACGCAGATGTTCATGCTCTACATGCCCAACCGGCAGCACACGCGGGCGATCCGCACCTTCATCGATTTCATCCTGGAGCAGGTGCGGGCGCCCGGCACGGAACCGGGCGATCAGTCGCAGCGGTAGCTGACTTCGCCCGCCGGCGCGCCGGTTGCCGCCGCCTCCGGATCGAGGAAGCGCATCGGCGCGCCGAAGTTGCGGCAGTAGGCTTCAGCTTCCTGCACGGTGGGCGACTTGAATACACCGTCGCCGAGCCAGCTGACGCGCGGCGCGGGGCCCGATGCGCACGCTGCGACAAGAAGAGCGGCTGGAACGGGGAGGCAAAGGATGAGGGAGCGTCGCATCGGGAAGCGCTGGCTGCGCAGGTGAGGGCGAAAGAGAAAAGGGGCCCGCGGACTGTAGCGCCTGGTGACCATCGGCATGTTTTCTGCTGTACTCCGCCGCATGAACGATGCTGCTCCCCACGCCCCGGTAATGCTCGCGGCGCAAGCGCTGACACCCGAGGCCTTCGCGCCCTACGGCACGGTACTGGCTGCGCCCGCCGGCACGGGACGCCTGATCAATGGCGGCAATGCCGAACGCTTCGACCTCGTCGGCGACCTGCAGCTCGGCGCGCAGGGCGGCCGGCCGATGCTCGCGCTGTTCCGCGCGCAGGCGCGGCGTTTTCCGCACGAAGTCGCGGAGTTGGAGCGCCACGCGCTGGGCAGCCAGACTTTCGTGCCGCTGGGCGAGCGGCGCTTCGTCATCGTCGTGGCGCCGGCCGGCGAAGCGCCCGCGCCTGGTGCGCTTGCTGCGTTCGTCACCGACGGGCTGCAAGGCGTGACGCTCGCGCCCGGCACCTGGCACCACGCGCTGCTGGCGGTGGATGCGGGCGACTTCGTGGTGGTGGAGCGGGCTGCGGCGAGTGTCGATTGCGATACCTGCGCGCTGGCGGCGCAGGTGGTCGTCGACTGGCACAACTAGGCGCTCTTGCCGGCCGGTTTCTTTTTCTTCAGGCCTTGCGCCGCGAGAACGGATTCCCTTGCCAAGGCGGCCAGCGCCTCATGGTCCTCGATGATCTCGATGGGCACCTCGAAGTACTTCCTGACCTGGACCCGCCGCGCCCTGGTGTCGTAGGCAAAGCAGGTGCTGCCGAGTTTCTCGTACCTGGGCCGAGTGTTCTCGTCCACGACGAAGTAGAGGCTGCCGCCCATGACCATCGCGAACTGCGTGGCGTGGGCCGAGAGGCCGGTGCCGCCGAAGAAGCGGTTCGTCGTGATGCCGCCGATTCCAGAGAGCCGGTCGACGATGAAATCCACGAATTGCGGCGAGGCCTGCGACATGTTGCTGTTCCTGCGCTCAACGCATGATGGAAGGCAGCAGTGTCGCCCAATTCAGGGCGCAATCGGCTCGTCAGCCGCCGGCAATGCGCTCCGCCAGGGCGATCAACGACCGGTCCGACCCCGCCGGCCCGAGCAGCGAAATGCCGAGCGGCGCACCGTGGCGTTGCGCGAGCGGCATCGACAGCTGCGGAAAGCCGGCAAGGCCCGCGATGCACAGCATCTGGATCGCGCGGTTGCGGTAGTCCTCCAGGCCGGCCTCGCCTTCGCTGCGCAGCGGCGCGATGTCGGGCATGGTCGGCATCAGCAGCACGCCGTCGCTGCCGAGCAGCTTGGCCAGATGGCTGCGGAAGGCGGCGCGGAAGGCGCGGCCGGCAACGATCTGCGCATCGGTCACGCCGCGCGACCAGGCAAAGCGCTCGGCCACGCCCGGGCCCAGCGGCGGCGCGTAGCGCTCGATCAGCGGACCGTCGGTCAGCCAGGCCTCGTGCGCCTGCACGTAGCGGAAGTTCCAGTACATCGCATCGAAGGAGTCGAGCGCGACCTCGATGCCTGCCGCATCGCCGAGCACGCGCTGCACGCGCGCGGCGGCATCCGCCAGCGCATCGGCCGCGGCCGGCACCGCGAGCGACCACACGTCCTCGGGGCGCAGCAGCCGCACGCGCGCGGGCAGCGCGGCCGTGTCGGCGCCCAGCAGCACGTCCGCCACGCGCGCGAAGGTGCCGATGTCGCGTGCGAACCAGCCGCAGGTGTCGAGGCTGGGCGCGAGGTCCAGCGCGCCTTCGAGGCTCACGCGGCCGTGCGTGGGCCGCAGGCCGTACAGGCCGCAGTGGTTGGCCGGCGCGCGCACCGAGCCGCCGGTGTCGGTGCCGAGCGCGAAGTCGCACAGGCCCGAGGACACGGCCGAGGCCGAGCCGGACGACGAACCGCCGGTGATGCGGTCTTTCGCGGCGCCGTTGACCGGCGCGCCGAAGTGCGCGTTGTTGCCGTTCATCGAGAACGCGAGTTCGTCGGTCACGGTCTTGCCCGCGAAGCGCGCGCCCGCATCGAGCAGCTTCTGCACGGTGGGCGCGGTGCGGGTCTTGATGCCCGACATCGCGAGCACGATCGGGCTGCCGCCGCCGGTGGGATAGCCGGCCACGTCGAACAGGTCTTTCGCTGCAAAGCGCAGGTCGGCCAGCGGACCGGTGGGCGCATGCGGCACCGGTGCGTCGGGGTAGGGAACGAAGGCGTGGGCGGGGTCGTGCAGAGGCATGGTGCGCTGTTTGTGTGTGCGTTGCAGGTGCGGGTCAGGCGACCAGCGTGGGTGCGATGGCGGCGGCGGCATCGGTATGGATGCAGCGCGCGCGGTGCTTCGGCGCGAGTTCGACCACCGGCGGCTGCGCGGCGCGGCAGGCATCGGTGGCGAGTGCGCAGCGTTCGGCAAAGGCGCAGCCGGGCGGCAGCGCCGAGAGATCGGGCGGCGCGCCGCCGATGGTCTCCAACCGCGCGCCGCGCGCCAGTGCGCCATGCGCGCGGCTCTTGAGCAGCGCGATGGTGTAGGGGTGGCGCGGCGAGCGGATCAGCTCGCGCGCGGTGCCTTCCTCGACGATGCGGCCGGCATACATCACGGCAATGCGGTCGGCCACCTCGACCGCGGCGCCGATGTCGTGCGTGACGAAGATCACCGACAGGCCGAGGTCGCGCTGCAGCTCGCGCAGCAGCAGCAGGATCTGGATCTGCACCGTGGCGTCGAGCGCGGTGGTCGGCTCGTCGGCCAGCAGCAGCTGGGGCTTGCAGGCCAGCGCGAGCGCGATCATCGCGCGCTGCCGCATGCCGCCCGACATCTCGTGCGGATAGGCCGCAAGACGCCGCTCGGGGCTCGGGATGCGCACGCGCTCGAACAGCGCGAGCGCACGCTGATGCGCCTCGGCCTTGCTCACCGACTCGTGGCGGCGGATCGACTCGACGATCTGCGCGCCAACCGAATACACCGGGTCGAGCGCGAGCAGCGGCTCCTGGAAGATCATCGAAGCGACCTTGCCGCGGAAGTCGTCGAGCTCGCGCGCGGGCATCGCGAGCACGTCGCGCCCGGCCACCTGCACCTGCCCGCCGATGCGCGTGCGGCGCTCGGGATGCAGGCGCAGCAGCGTGCGCAGGGTCACGCTCTTGCCGGAGCCCGATTCGCCGATCAGCGCGACCACCTCGCCGCGCCGCACCTCCAGGCTTACGCCGCTGACCGCTTGCACGGGCTTGCGGCCGCCGCTGAAGCTGACGCTGAGATCGCGCAGGCGGACCATCGGCTCGGAGGAGGAAGAAGTCGGGTGGTTCATGGTCGTCATGCGTTCACGCCGCCCTGGCCAGCGGCACGGCCATTGGATGTCCGCTGCCGGCCTCATGGACCAGGCAGCTCGCTGCATGCCGCGCCCCGGTGGCGATGGGCTCGGGCACCACCTGGCTGCACACCGGTGCGGCCAGCGCGCAGCGCGGATGGAAGCGGCAGCCCGTGGGCGGGTTGATCGGATTCGGCGGGTCGCCGGCCAGCGCTGCCTCTTCGGTGCGGTGGTCGGGGTCCATCGAGGGCATCGACGAGAGCAGGGCGCGGGTGTAGGGATGCGCCGGCGCATCGTAGAGCGCGTCGGCCGGCCCGATCTCGGCCACCTGGCCCAGGTACATGACCATCACGCGGTCGCTCACGTAGCGCACCACGTTGAGGTCGTGGCTGATGAAGAGGTAGGTCAGGCCGAACTCGGCCTTGAGGTCGAGCAGCAGGTTGATGACCTGCGCCTCCACCGACTTGTCGAGCGCCGACACGGCCTCGTCGAGGATCACCATGCGCGGCTGCAGCGCGAGCGCGCGCGCGATGTTGACGCGCTGGCGTTGGCCGCCCGAGAGTTCATGCGGATAGCGTTCGGCAAAGCGCTGCGGTTCGAGCCCGACGCGCGCGAGCAGGTCGCGCGCACGCGCCACGGCCTCGCGCCGTCCGACGCCGTGCACCTGCGGGCCGAAGGCAACGGAGTCTTCGATGGTCAGGCGCGGGTTGAGCGAGGCGTAGCTGTCCTGGAACACCATCTGCACCTGGCGCCGGAATTCCTTGAGCGGCAGCTCGCGGCCGCCGACTTCGCGGCCGTCGAAGATCACTTCGCCCCGCGTGGGGGCAATCAGCTGCATCAGCAGCCGCGCGGTGGTCGACTTGCCGCAGCCCGATTCGCCGACCACGCCGAGCGTTTCGCCCTTGAGCACTTCGAAATCGACGCCGTCGACCGCGCGCACCACGCCACCGCCGCGGCCCAGCGGATCCTTCTTGAGCGGAAAGTGCTTGACCAGGCCGGTGATGGTGAGCAGCGGCTGTGCGGGGCCGCCGATGTCTTTCAGTGCGTCCATGTTGTCACGCTCCTTCGTTGCCTTGTTCTTGGCGCTGTTGTTTCAGGGCGCGTGCACAGGCCACCGGGTACTCCCCTCCGCGAATGCCCCCCGGGCTTCGCCCTCCTCCTTTATTTCGCTGCGGGGAGCACCCGATGCCCTGTGCACGATGGGCGCGGCGCTTGTGCTGGCGGATCAACCACCGCTTTGTCCAACGATCCCGCCGATGGGGTGCCTTGCGCAGCGAAATCAAGGAGGAGCCCGAAGGGCGGGGGACATTCGCGGAGCAAGGTACCCCATCGGCGGGAGCGCGCCCTGAATAACCCGCATCAAACACAACGCGCAGAACAAAAAGAAACCCCATCCCTACCCCTTGTTGTCCATCGCCGACCGCAACCCATCGGACAGAAGATTGAAGGAGATCGAAGTGATGAAGATCATCGCGCCCGGCAATGCAGCGACCCACGGCTGCACGTAGATCGCGGTGCGCAGCGTGTTGAGCATCAGGCCCCACTCCGGCTCCGGTGGCTTCACGCCCAGGCCCAGGAACGAGAGGCCCGAGGCCAGGATCATCGACACCGCGATCAGGCTCGTGGCGTAGACGAAGATCGGACCGAGCACGTTGCCCAGCACGTGCACCCGCACGATCGTGAACGGGTTCGCGCCCGAGGCGCGCGCCGCCTCCACGTAGTCGCGCGTGCGCACCTGCGTGGTCACGCTCTCGGCCACGCGCGCGATCTGCGGAATGAACACGATCGTCAGCGAGATCAGCGAGTTGACCACCCCCGCGCCCAGCGTGCCCGACAGCGCAATCGCCAGCAGCACCGAGGGAAAGGCGTAGAACACGTCGATGGTGCGCATGATCAGCGTGTTGGTGAAGCCGCCCGCGTAGCCCGCGACGATGCCGATCACCGTGCCGAAGACGAAGGCGCAGATCACCGGCGTGATGCCGATGAACAGCGACAGCCGCGCGCCGACGATCAGGCGCGACAGCATGTCGCGGCCCAGTTCGTCGCTGCCCAGAGGCAGGCCCTCGGTGCCGATCGGCTTGAGCCGCTTGAGCATCGAGGAGGCGTAAGGGTCGGCCGGCGCGAGCCACGGCCCGAACACGGCCAGGCCGATCAGCAGCAGCACCACGAACGCCGCACCCATGGCGACCGGATCGCGCGTGAAGCGCAGCAGCGCCGAAGTCCAGTAGCCGCGCGAGCGCTGCATCGGCAGCAACGGCTTCACGTCGGCGGTGGCCGAGGAAGAAGAGGGGAGGGGCAGTGCGCTCACGGTCGTCAGGCCCTTGCAATCCGCGGGTCGAGCAGCGTTTGCAGCACGTCGACCAGCAGGTTGAGCACCACGAAGAACAGCGCCAGCACCAGGATGGTCCCCTGCAGCAGCGGCAGGTCGCGCTGGAAGATCGCGGAGTTCAGCAGAAAGCCGGTGCCGGGCCATGAGAACACGGTCTCGATCAGGATCGAGCCGCCCAGCAGGTAGCCCAGCTGCAGGCCCATCACCGCGAGCGCCGTGGGCGCCGCGTTCTTCACCATGTGGCGGAACACGCCCAGGTGCGTGAGGCCCTTGGCGCGCAGTCCGACGATGAATTCCTGGTCGAGGATGTCGGCCACCAGCGCGCGCACGGTGCGCGCGACGATGCCCATCGGGATCACCGACATCGTGAGGGCCGGCAGGATCAGGAACTGCACGTGCGCCCAGTCCCAGGCCCAGTCGCTGGAGCCGCCGGGGCCCGCGCCGGTGGCCGGCAGCCACATGAGCTGCGACGAGAACACAATCACCATCACCATGCCCAGCCAGTAGTGCGGCACGCTCACGCCCAGCACCGACAGCATCGAGGCCAAGCGGTCGAGCCACGAGTTGCGGAAGTAGCCCGCCACGAAGCCGAACAGGCAGCCCAGCACGAAGCCGATGAAGGTCGCCACCACCGCGAGCCGCAGCGTGTTGCCCACGGCCGTGAACACCTCGCCCGCCACCGCGCGGTTGCTCGCGATGGACACGCCGAGGTCGCCATGCAGCGCGCGCCAGACCCACATCGCAAACTGCTCGGGCAGCGATCGGTTGAAGCCGTAGAGCTCGCGCAGCTGCGCCTGCAGATCAGCCGAGGCGTCGGGCGGCAGGATCGACACCAGCGGATCGCCGGGCGCGATGTGCACCAGCAGGAAGCACACGAGCGCCACGCCGACCATGATCGGCACGGCGTAGATGATGCGGCGCAAGAGGTAGGCGAGCATGGTGGCTGGCTGGCTGGAATGAGGTCAGTCCATCGCCATCGTCGCGATGTCGATGAACCAGCTCTTGGGCTGCACCACGTTCTTGACCTTGGCCGACATCGCGCGCGGCCCCACGTCGTGCGCGATCCACACGAAGGGCGCATCGTCCACGATGTGGGTGTGCAGCTTCGCAAGCGCGGCATCGCGCGTCTTGTCGTCGAAGCTGGTGCGCGCGTCGGCCACCAGCTTGTCGACCTCTGCGCTGCCGTAGTAGCCCCAGTTGTTGGACACCGGCGGGAAGGCCTTGGTGCTCACGAAGCGCACCATCGCGAAGAACGGGTCCATCGCCGCAAAGCTGATGTTGACCGCATTCGCGCCGTTGGCCGACGGGTCCTTCGCGCCCTTGCGCCAGTTGGTGAAGAGCGTGTTCCATTCGATCACGTCGAACTGCACGTCGAAGAAGCACTGCTTGAGCGACTGCTGCGCGAATTCGTTCATCGGCAGCGGCTGCATCTGGCCCGAGCCCGAGGCCGAGATCTGCACCTTGACCTTGATCGGCTTGGCGGCCGAGTAGCCGGCCTGCGTCATGAGCGCCTGCGCGGCCTTCACGTCGTAGCGGATGTCGAAGCCCGGCTTGCCGAACCACGGATGGCCCGGCGGCACCGTGCCCTTGGGCTCGGCCATCATGCCGCCCAGCAGCTGCTTCATGCCGCCGCGATCGATGCACAGGTTGGCCGCCTGGCGCACGCGCTTGTCGAGCCAGGGCGATCCCTCGGCGAACGACAGCTGCCACGGCCACACGTGCGGCTGCGCGTTGGAATAGATCTTGAAGCCGCGCTGCGTGATCTGCGCCATGGCGTCGGGTGCGGGCGCCTCGATCCAGTCGACCTGGCCGCCCAGCAGCGCGGCGGTGCGCGCATTGGCCTCGGGCATCGGCAGCATCACGACCTTGTCGATCTTCGGCACGCGCCTGGCGTCCCAGTAGGCCTTGTTGGCGGCCAGCTCCAGGCGCTCGCGGGCCACGAAGCGGGTGACCTTGAACGGGCCCGAGCCCGCGGGGTCGGCCGCGAAGGCGGTCCAGGCGGCCTTGGCCTTGTCGGCGGGTGTGGCGCCGGCCGCGGCGTCGAACTTCTTCTGCCAGTGGGCCGGCGAGGCCATGAACAGGTTCGTGAGGTTGATCGGCAGGAAGGCGTCCGGCTCGCTGGTGGTGAGTTCGACCGTCAGGTCGTCGATCTTGCGCGCAGTGCGCAGCGTGGGCATGCGCGAAGCGGTCACGCCGACCTGGCTCGGGTCGAACTGCGGGGCGTCCTTGTCGAGCACCTTCTGCACGTTCCACACCACCGCGTCGGCATTGAAGGCGGAACCGTCGTGGAACTTGACGCCGGGGCGCAGCTTGAAGACCCACTTGGTCTTGTCCTTGGCGTCGACGGCCCACGAGGCGGCCAGCGCCGGGATCAGCACGCTCGGCGCGTCGGCCTTGGACAGGTCCCACTGCGTGAGCGAGTCGTAGATCGGAATGCCGGTGAAGCGGTTGCCCTCGAAGCCCTGGTCGGGCTGGCCCAGCGTGCGCGGAATGTCGGCCGCGGTCATGGCGATGCGCAGCGTCTTCTCCTGGGCCAGGGCCGGTGCCGCGAAGGCCAGGGTGGCGAGCGCCGCGCAGGCGGCCAGGGGTTTCAGGATCGAGGCAGAGGCGGCACGCTTCACAGGAGCTCCTAGGGGTGAAAGGGCGAAGGGATCAAACCGGTGGTGAAGCACGACGTGTGCCAGCCGCAAGGCCGCGATGCGACAATGGCCTTCCCATGACAGACACCCTCACCATCACCCGCCCGGACGACTGGCACCTGCATGTGCGCGACGGCGCCGCCCTCGAAGCCGTGGTCCCGCACAGCGCGCGCCAGTTCGGCCGCGCGCTGGTCATGCCCAACCTGCGCCCCCCTGTGACCACCGCGGCGCAGGCCATGGCCTACCGCGACCGCATCCGCGCGGCGGTGCCGCCGGGCACGGCCTTCGAGCCCGTGATGTCGCTCTACCTGACCGACAGGCTGCCGCCCGAGGAAATCGCGCTGGCCGCGGAAGCCGGCGTGCGCGCGCTCAAGCTCTACCCGGCCGGCGCCACCACCAACAGCGATGCCGGCGTGACCGACATCCGCCACACCTACAAGACGCTCGAGGCCATGCAGAAGCACGGCCTGCTGCTGCTGGTGCATGGCGAGGTCACCGATCCGGCGGTCGACCTGTTCGACCGCGAGGCCGTCTTCATCGACCGCGTGATGATTCCCCTGCGCCGCGACTTTCCCGAGCTCAAGGTGGTGTTCGAGCACCTCACCACGAAAGAGGGCGCCCACTACGTGCGCGATGCCAACCGCTTCACGGCCGCCACCATCACCGCGCACCACCTGCTGTACAACCGCAACGCCATCTTCACCGGCGGCATCCGCCCGCACTACTACTGCCTGCCCGTGCTCAAGCGCGAGACGCACCGCGTGGCGCTGGTGGAGGCGGCCACCAGCGGCAGCGACCGCTTCTTCCTCGGCACCGACAGCGCGCCGCATCCGGCCCACCTGAAGGAGCATGCGCTCGGCTGCGCCGGCTGCTACACCGCGCTGACCGCCATCGAGCTCTATGCCGAGGCCTTCGACAACGCCGGCGCACTCGACAAGCTCGAAGGCTTCGCGAGCTTCCACGGCCCCGACTTCTACGGCCTGCCGCGCAACAGCGGCACCATCACGCTGAAGCGCGAAAGCTGGACTGTGCCGGAAACCGTGCCCTACGGCGACACCACGCTCAAGCCGCTGCGCGGTGGCGAAACGGTGGCTTGGCAGTTGCAGAGCTGACAGTCTATTGATCACTCAACAAGGGCGCGCACGATGATTGCCTTCTTCATAGACGCCGACAACCTTTGCGCGCCTTCCTGGGTCGAGGAAGCCCTTCGCAAGCTCGAGGACGGCGAGGGCCGCATTGCAGTGCGGCGGGCTTACGGAAGCGCCGAGAAGCTCAAGGGGTTGGCCGATGTGCTTCGCACCCGGCACGTCCGTCCCTTCGTGAATCTGGCGCTGTCCAAGAACACGACCGACGTAGCCTTGGCCGTCGATGCCATGGATCTGTCGTACCAGATCCCGCGGCCAACCGTCATCGCAGTCGGTTCGGGTGATGCGGATTTCGTTCCATTGGTGCTTCGGCTGCGCGAGCGCGGCTTCCGGATGGTTTGCGTGTCCGAGCAGGGCAAGATGGCCCCGGAAGCCGTCTATGCCTACGATCACGTGATCCTGGTAGGGCAGGAACAGGCTGCAGAGGTGGCGCAATCGCCTGCTGCCGAGTTGCAAAAGTCGGTTCCACCGCCCATCAAGCCGCCTGCAGCCCGAACCGTCGCGAAGAAAGTTCCCGCAAAGAAAGCCGTTGTGAAGAAAGCGCCGGCCAAGAAAGTCGCTGCAAAAAAGGCCAAGCCCGCCGCGAAAACGAACGCGGGCGACGCAGCCGGCAAAGTCACTGTCGCTCAGATCCTGGACGCAGCCTCTTCATTGAGGGCGGGGCAGCCGCAGTCACTCGGCGAAGTCGTCAAGTTGTTGCATGACGCCAAGCTGCTCGGCAAGAACGCGACGTCGACCAAGCTGTTCAAGAAGTTTCCGTTCCATTTCGAATTGCTGCCGCCGAAACAACCGAATCAGGTGCGGTACATCCCATCCCCTTGAGCGGAATGCAAGCGGTGGCACCGGCGGACGACAACCCGGTTGCGCCTTGGCTTCGGCCATTTACCGACAAACAGCGGGTCGAAACAGCATGGCGCTCCGGCCTTCCTCTGCACCAAGCCTTGAATGGTGCGGGGCCGCGTCTTGTGCAGTTCGCGGCGCAGGAACATCTGCCGCCAGGCGAGGCGTATGAGGCTTTCATCTTTCGCACCCGCACCGTGCCGACGCGCGACAACCTGCACGACTTCTTCAACGGCCTCGTCTGGCTCGCCTTTCCGGAGGCCAAGCGCCGCCTGAACGAAATGCAGGCCGCCGAGATTGCCCGCTCGGGCGTTGGCGCCACGCGCGGCCCGCTGCGCGACGCGCTCACGCTGTTCGACGAGAACGGCGCCGTGCTCGATGCGCCCGAGCCGCTGTGGCAGGCGCTGGCCGAGCGCGACTGGCACACGCTTTTCGTGACGCAGCGCACGCTGTGGTCCGAGGCGCGCCTCTGGATCTTCGGCCATGCGCTGCTCGAAAAACTCGCCACCCCGCGCAAGGCGCTCACCGCGCATGTGCTGCGGCTGCCGCCACCCGCTGCCGGCGGGCCGGCGGCGCCCTGCGATCGGGCGCTGGCACGCAGCCTCGATCCGCATCAGCTGGCGCAAAAACCCTTCGTTCCGCTGCCCGTGCTGGGCGTGCCGGGCTGGTGGGCCGGCAACGCGGCGGCCGATTTCTACGACGATCCCAAGGTCTTCAGGCCCGGTCCGTAGAACTTTTGCTCCTATCATCGCTCTACCCGCGAGCCGCGGTGCGGCTCTCCAGAATCCAAACAACAACACAGGAAGAGCGCCATTTCCTGCACGGCTTGAAGAGGGCCATCCGGTCCTCATCTAGGCGGCAGCATTCCCCCACGGAGAATTCAACTTGAAACGTATCCTTCTGTTCGTTTTGACCAATGTGATGGTCGTTGCAGTGCTCGGCATCGTCGCCAGCCTGCTCGGCGTCAACCGCTTTCTGACGGCCAACGGGCTGAACCTCACGGCGCTGCTCGGCTTTGCGCTCATCATGGGCTTCGGCGGCGCGATCATTTCGCTCCTGATCAGCAAGCCCATGGCCAAGTGGACGACCAAGCTGCACATGATCGACAACCCCCAGTCGCCCGACGAGGCCTGGATCGTCGGCACGGTGCGCAAGTTCGCCGACAAGGCCGGCATCGGCATGCCCGAGGTCGGCATCTTCGAAGGCGAGCCCAATGCCTTCGCGACCGGCGCGTTCAAGAACTCGTCGCTGGTGGCGGTGTCCACCGGCCTGCTGCAGAACATGACGCGCGAAGAAGTCGAGGCCGTGATCGGCCACGAGGTGGCGCACATCGCCAACGGCGACATGGTCACCATGACGCTGATCCAGGGCGTGATGAACACCTTCGTCGTGTTCCTCTCGCGCGTGATCGGCTATGCGGTCGACAGCTTCCTGCGCCGCGGCGACGACCGTTCGTCGGGCCCGGGCATCGGCTACTACGTGAGCACCATCGTGCTGGACATCGTGCTGGGCTTTGCCGCCGCCATCGTGGTGGCCTGGTTCTCGCGCCAGCGCGAATTCCGCGCCGACGCCGGCTCGGCCGCGCTCATGGGGCAGAAGCAGCCGATGATGAATGCGCTGGCCCGCCTCGGCGGCCTGCCGGCCGGCGAACTGCCCAAGGCAGTGGAAGCCATGGGCATCACGGGCAGCATCGGCAAGCTCTTTGCCACGCACCCGCCGATCGAAGAGCGGATTGCGGCGCTGCAGAACGCGCGCGGCTGATCGATCGAATCACACTGCGACAGCAAAAGAAAAGCCGCCACGGGTTGCCGTGGCGGCTTTTTCATTGGGGCCGGCGCGCGCGGCGGCCCGGGCGATCAGGCCGCCGGAGCCGCCGGCTGCCGCTCGGCCCGTGCGCGGGCGAGCGTGCGGCCCACTTCGCCGGCATCCATGCCGTACATCTCGGCGAACTCGTGTTCGCTGCTGCGGCCGCTCGCTTCGAAGGCGCGCAGCAGCGCCTCGCGCTTGGCGGCCTGGCGGGCCAGCTCGGCCAGCGCTTCGTCGAGCACGGCGTTGGTTTCCTCGTCGCGCGAGCGCACCAGCACCGCGTAGGCCTCGCGGTCCAGGCCCGAGGCTTCCACGGCGCGGGCGATGCGCGCCACGAGCTGCGCACGCAGGTCCTCGCCGGGGTTGCGCTGCACGCGGCGGCGGTGCAGCTCGAGGATGGCGTGGTGCACATGCTCGGGCGCGACCGGCTCCACCGGATTGCCGTCGAGGTCGTGGCGCGCAAGGCCCGCGGCCACCGCCTCGAGGTAGCGCGTGGAGCGTGCGTGCAGGCCCAGCGCAACCTTGAGCTCGTCCTTCTTGAAGTCGTCGGGGTGCTTCTCGAGCAGGTCCTGGAACACGCCGAGCTTGAGCGGCAGGAAGCGCGCGCCGAACATGTGGGGGTACAGCTCGAACAGCTTCTCCAGCGCGGGGTGCACCTTGCGTGCGCGCTGCTGCGGCTGCTGTGCCGCCTGCTTCGGCTTCTGCTTTTGCTGCTGCTGCTGCCGCGGCTGGCGCGGCGCGCGCGGCGCCCGGGGCGGGCGTCCATCGGCGCTCGGCTGCTGCTGCTGCTGCGCGGCGGTGCCCTCGGCTTCCGCCGGCTGGACTTCCTGGATTTCTTCTTGGGGCGTGGCGGTGTCGGTCATCGGTCGGTCTTGTCTGGTTGGCTGGCAGCGGCGGAAAAAATGGATGCCGCGCGTTCAGCGCGGGCGGAACATCTTGAAGAGATTGTCGGGGCTGATCTCGAAGTAGTCGGCCGGGCCGCCGCCGCGCAGGATGGGCTGCGCCGCGGCGGTGTCGTAGATGCCGTTCTTCAGCAGGTGACGCGCGATGTGCACGCCCACCACTTCGCCGAGGATCAGCCAGGTGGGCACCGGCACGCCGTCCACGCCCTGGAGCTGCAGCAGCTGCGTGAGCCGGCACTCGAAGGACACCGGGCTCTCGGCCACGCGCGGCACCGCGATGCGGCGCGACGCCGCGGGCGTGAGGCCGGCGAGCTCGAACTCGTTCACCTCGGGCGGCACGGGGGCGCACGACTGGTTCATCTGCTCGGCCAGCGGCCGGGTGGCCAGGTTCCAGCCGAACTCGCGCGTCTGGCGGATGTTGTGCAGGCTGTCCTTGGCGCCGATGCTCGCAAAGCCCACGATGGGCGGCGTGTAGTTGAAGGCGTTGAAGAAGCTGTAGGGCGCAAGGTTGAGCCTGCCGTTCTCGTCCTGCGACGAAATCCATCCGATCGGCCGCGGGCCGACCATCGCATTGAACGGATCGTGCGGCAGGCCGTGGCCCTTGGCAGGCTCGTAGAAGTGGAAATCGTCGTTCGGCACGGCCATCGGTTCCTTGCTCATTTTCCGGCGACGCTGCGCGCAACGGCTTCGGCGACCTTGATGCCGTCGACGCCGGCCGACAGGATGCCGCCCGCATAGCTCGCGCCTTCGCCGGCGGGATAGAGGCCGCGCACGTTGAGGCTCTGGAAGTCGTCGCCGCGCGTGATGCGGATCGGCGAGGAGGTGCGCGTTTCCACGCCGGTGAGCACCGCATCGTGCAGGTCGAAGCCCTTGATCTTGCGGCCGAAGGCGGGAAAGGCCTCGCGCATCGCCTCGATGGCATAGGCCGGCAGCGCCTGGTGCAGATCGGTGGGCGTGACGCCGGGCTTGTACGAGGGCGTCACGCTGCCGAGCGCGGTCGAGGGCCGGCCCGCGATGAAGTCGCCCACCAGCTGGCCGGGCGCGCGGTAGTCGCCGCCGCCGAGCACGAAGGCCTTCGACTCGAGCTCGCGCTGCAGTGCGATGCCGGCGAGCGCGTCGCCCGCGGCTTCGGGCGTCCAGCCGGGAAAGTCGCGCGGGTCGATGCCCACCACGATGCCCGCGTTGGCGTTGCGCTCGTTGCGCGAATACTGGCTCATGCCGTTGGTGACCACGCGGCCCGGCTCGCTGGTGGCCGCGACCACGGTGCCGCCCGGGCACATGCAGAAGCTGTAGACCGAGCGGCCGTTGCTCGCGTGGTGCACCAGCTTGTAGTCGGCCGCGCCGAGCAGCGGATGGCCCGCATGGCGGCCCCAGCGCGCGCGGTCGATCAGGCCCTGAGGGTGCTCAACGCGAAAGCCGATGGAAAAGGGCTTGGCCTCGATGTGCACGCCGCGCGCATGCAGCATGGCAAAGGTGTCGCGCGAGCTGTGGCCGAGCGCCATCACCACGTGGTCGGCGCGCAGCTCGCTCGCCTGGCCGGTGGCCTGGTCGAGCACGGTGAGGCCGCGAAGCTGGCCGTTCTCGATCTGCACGTCGGTCACGCGCTGCTCGAAGCGGATCTCGCCGCCCAGCGCGACGATCTGCTCGCGGATGTTCTCCACCACCTTCACCAGCTTGAAGGTGCCGATGTGCGGATGCGCGACGTAAAGGATCTCGGGCGGGGCGCCGGCCTTCACGAACTCTTCCATCACCTTGCGGCCGAGGAAGCGCGGGTCCTTGATCTGGCTGTAGAGCTTGCCGTCGGAGAAGGTGCCGGCGCCGCCTTCGCCGAACTGCACGTTCGACTCGGGGTCGAGCACGCTCTTGCGCCACAGGCCCCAGGTGTCGCGGGTGCGCTGGCGCACGGTCTTGCCGCGCTCCAGCACGATGGGCTTGAAGCCCATCTTCGCGAGCATCAGCGCCGCGAAGATGCCGCAGGGGCCGAAGCCGATCACCACCGGCCGGGGGGCGCCTTCGGGCGCCTGCGCGGGCGGGGTGTAGCGCATGTCGGGCGCGGCCTGGATGTGCGGATGCGCAACGTGCTTCGCGAGCAGCGCGGCTTCGAGTCCGGCGTCGGCCAGCTGCACGTCGGCGATGTAGACCGTGAGCAGGTCGGCCTTGCGCGCATCGAAGCTGCGCTTGAAGACGGTGTGGGAAGCGATCGCTTCGAGCGGGACGTCCAGCGTCCGGGCGATCAGGGCGGCCAGCGCGTCGGGGGCGTGGTCCAGTGGGAGTTTGAGTTCGGAGAGTCTCAGCATGTCGTGGGGCTTGTGTTTATCAAGCAGGCCACGGATTTTACGCGCCGAGGCGCTATGAAAGGGATAGCTGGGTCAGGCTGGCAGGAAGCCTTCGACCGAGAGATAGCGCTCGCCGGTGTCGTAGTTGAACCCCAGCACCACCGCATCGGGCGCCAGCGAGGGCAGCTTCTGGGCGATGGCCGCGAGCGTGGCGCCGGAGGAAATGCCCACCAGCATGCCTTCCTCGACTGCGCAGCGGCGGGCCATTTCGCGCGCCGGTTCGGCGTCGACCTGCAGCACGCCGTCGAGCAGCGAGGTGTCGAGGTTCTTCGGGATGAAGCCCGCGCCAATGCCCTGGATCGGGTGCGGCGAGGGCTGGCCTCCCGAGATCACCGGCGAGGCCACCGGCTCCACCGCGAACACCTGCAGCTTCGGCCACTTCTTCTTGAGCACCCGCGCCACGCCCGTGATGTGGCCGCCGGTGCCCACGCCGGTGATCAGCACGTCGATGCCGTCGGGGAAGTCGGCCGCGATTTCCTCGGCCGTGGTGCGCACGTGCACGTCGATGTTGGCGGGGTTGTTGAACTGCTGCGGCATCCAGGCGCCCGGCGTGCCGGCCACGATTTCCTCGGCCCGCGCAATGGAGGCCTTCATGCCGCCGGCGCGCGGCGTCAGGTCGAAGGTGGCGCCGTAGGCGAGCATGAGGCGGCGGCGCTCGACCGACATGCTGTCGGGCATCACGAGGATCAGCTTGTAGCCCTTGACGGCGGCGACCATGGCCAGGCCGATGCCGGTGTTGCCCGAGGTGGGTTCGACGATGGTGCCGCCGGGCTTCAGCGCGCCGGACTTCTCGGCGTCTTCCACCATCGACAGCGCGATGCGGTCCTTGATGGAGCCGCCGGGGTTGGCGCGCTCGGACTTGACCCACACCTGCTGCTTCGCATTGCCGAACAGGCGGTTGATGCGGATATGCGGCGTGTTGCCGATGGTCTGGAGGATGTTCTGGGCCTTCATGGGATCTCCTTGGGCTTTTGTTGGGGCAGGGCTGGTCGGTCGAAGCGCCATTGTGGAGCGGACGGCCGGCGCCTGCGAGGGTATCGAGCGATAATCCCCCTCGTGAAGCACGCCAGACCGCCGCTGGTGCAAGCCCGCAAGGGGCGACGCCGCAAGGCGCCGCGTCGAAAGACCGCACTGGAGGAACGTCCGGACTGCACAGGACAGCGCAGGAGTTAACGACTCTCCACCGTGAGGTGAGGATCAGAGCAACAGAGACGAGCCGATTCAGTTCGGGTGAAACGGGCAATCTCTGCGCGCAGCAACACCAAGTAGGCCAGTATCGAGGTGGTTCCGCTGAGCTGGCGGGTAGGTGGCATCGAGCCGTTTGGCGACAAGCGGCCCAGAGTAATGGCGGTCACGTTGGGGGCAACTCCAACGCACAGAATCCGGCTTATCGGCGGGCTTCACACTTTTCTTTTTCCTTCTCCCTGATTCGCCGTGGGGTTCTTCCATGGGGCAGCAGCGGTGCCGCGGCTTTTCTCCTAAAATAGATAGCAAGCTAACTAATTGGAGAGAAGCCATGGCCCATGTCTCGAAGACGCGCGAAGCCGCGCTGATGTCGCTCGGCATGGCGCTCTCGCTGCTGCAGCGCGGCTACCGGGCCGCGGCCGACAAGGCGGTGGCGCATGTCGGGCTTTCGCAGTCGCTGGCGTGGCCGATCGTGATGATCGGCCGGATGCACGGCGGCGTGCGCCAGGGCGTGCTCGCCGAGGCGCTGGGCATCGAGGGGCCTTCGCTGGTGCGCTCGATCGACCAGCTGGTGGAGGCCGGTTTCGTGGAGCGCCGCGAAGACCCGGCCGACCGCCGCGCCAAGACGCTGCACCTCACGCCGGCCGGCGAGGCCGCCTGCCAGCCCATCGAGGCCGCGCTGCGCGGCATGCGCGCCACGCTGTTCGAAGGCGTGGCCGACGAGGACATCGCCGCCTGCCTGCGCGTGTTCGCGGTGCTCGGAGAACGGCTCGGCCGCGCAGCACCGGGGCCGCAGGAAGGGCGCAGGTAGATGGCCGCGTTCCGGCTGCCGCGCTTCAGCCGCGCGGAGCTTCTCTTTTCTGCCAAGAGCTTTGCCGCCGCGATGCTGGCCATGTACCTGGCCAGTCGCGCCGGCCTGCCGCGTCCGTTCTGGGCCTTGATGACCACCTATGTCGTGGCCCATCCGCTGGCCGGCGCGGTGCGCTCCAAGGCCCTCTACCGCTTCTGCGGCACCTTGATCGGATGCGTGGCCACGGTGCTGCTGGTGCCCGCGCTGTCGAATGCGCCGGAGCTGCTCACGCTGGTGCTCGCGCTGTGGGTGGGGCTGTGCCTGTGCATTTCGCTGTTCGACCGCACGCCGCGCTCGTATGTCTTCATGCTCGCGGGCTACACCGCCGCGCTGATCGGCTTTCCTTCGGTGCAGACGCCGCTCGCGCTGTTCGACACCGCGGTGGCGCGGGTGGAGGAAATCGGCCTGGGCATCCTGTGCGCCACGCTGATCCACAGCATTGTGTGGCCCACGGGCCTGGCGCCGACCGTGCTGGGCCTGCTCGACCGCACGCTGCTGGATGCGCGCCAGTGGCTCGCCGACCTGCTGCAGCCCGCGGGCCGCAGCACCGACGCCGATCCGCAAACGCTTGCTGCTGACCGCCGCCGGCTGGCCGGCGACATCACCCAGCTGCGGCTGCTGTCCACCCACGTGCCGTTCGACACCACGCACCTGCGCTGGACCGCCGGCGCCATCCGTGCCATGCAGGACCGCGTGGCGGCACTCACGCCCGCGCTGTCGGCCGTGGAGGACCGGCTGCTGGCGCTGGAGCAGGCCGAAGGCGCGATCGCGCCGGACGTTGCGGCGGTGCTTGCGCAGGCCGCGCAATGGCTGCAGGAAAACGACGCCGCGCGCGCGCAGTCGCTGCAACTGCTGCGCCGCTCGATCCAGGCGCTGGGCGCCACGCCGCGGCACAGTCCCTGGAGCCGCGCCTTGCGCATCGGGCTCGCGGGCCGGCTCGAGGAACTGGTCGAGGGATGGCGCGCCTGCGCGCGGCTGCGCATGGACATCGACGAGGGCCTGCAGGGCGCTCTGCCGCCGCGCCGCATGGCCGCGCTCGGCAGCCGCGTGCTGCACCGCGACTACGGCATGGCGCTGCTGTCGGCGCTGGCCGCGGTGCTCGCCATCTGCCTGTGCGGCGCCTTCTGGATCGTGACGGGCTGGCCCACGGGCTCGGCCGCCACCATGATGGCCGCGGTCTTCTGCTGCTTCTTCGCGACCATGGACGATCCCGTGCCCGCGATCCACGGCTTCCTGAAGTACACGCTGTGGTCGATTCCCGTCTCCGCGCTCTATGTGCTGGTGCTGATGCCGCTGGTGCAGGACTTCGGCATGCTGGTGGCGGTGTGCGCGCCGGCCTTCCTGCTGCTGGGTGTCTACATGGCGCGGCCGGCGCATTTCATGGCGGCCATGGCGCTGCTGTTCGGCGTGGCCGGCACGCTGGCCCTGCACGACACCGCCAATGCCGACCTGGTGAGCTTCATCAACAGCATGCTCGGGCAGGTCATCGGCGTGGTGGTTGCTGCGCGCGTCACGCGGCTGGTGCGCTCGGTGGGCGCCGACTGGAGCGCACGGCGCATCCAGCGCGCCACCTGGCGCGAGCTCGGCGAGATGGCCGGCGTCTCGCAGCGCCAGGGCGCGCAGGGCGACGCCTACGCCGTGCGCATGCTCGACCGCATCGGCCTGCTCGCACCGCGCATCGCGCAGGCCGGCGGCAGCATCGAGGGTGTGGCCGCCAACGACGCGCTGCGCGACCTGCGCACCGGCGCCGACATCGACGTGCTGCAGCGGGTGCGCGCGCAGCTGCCGCCGGCGTCGGCCTCGGCGCTTCTGGGCGGCATCTCGCAGTTCTTCCTCCAGCGCGGCAGGGGCCGCATGCAAGCGCGCCCCGCCAGCCTGCTGCCGCAGATCGACGAGGCGCTGTCGGCGGTGCTTGGCGCGCAGCATGCGCCGTCATCCGCATCGCGCAGCGCAGTGACCGCGCTGGTGGGCCTGCGCCGCAATCTTTTCCCCGATGCACCGCCGCGCCTCGCCGTGGCCGGACAAGGAGCCTCCAGATGATTGGCGAAGCAAGTTTCTACGGCCTCTACGTGCCATGGCTGCTGGTGCTGGCCGGCATTGCGCTGGCCGCCCTCTGGGGCGTGCGCCATCTGCTGGCCCTGGCCGGCCTCTACCGCTGGGTGTGGCATCCCGCGCTGTTCGACATGGCGCTTTATCTGCTGCTGCTCTACGGCATCAGCCGCGCGGCCTCCTTCCTTCAATGACGAGATCCAGATGAAAGCCCCTTTTCCCACCGACAGCTCCTGGCCGATGCGCCTCGGGCGCATTCTTCTCACCGCGGCCGTGGTGGCGGCCGCCGCATGGGCCGGCCTGCAGCTCTGGGACCATTACGAGCTCGCTCCCTGGACGCGCGACGGCCGCGTGCGCGCCAACGTGGTCCAGATCGCGCCGGACGTGTCCGGGCTGGTCACCGCGGTGCCTGTGCGGGACAACCAGGCCGTGCAGGCCGGGGCGCTGCTGTTCGAGGTGGACCGCGCGCGCTACGACCTTGCCGTGCGCCAGGCCCAGGCCGCGCTGGCGGCGCAGCGTGCCGCCAGCGCACAGGCGCAGCGCGAGAACGCGCGCAACGCGGGGCTCGACGCGCTGGTGTCGCAGGAGGCCCGCGAACAGGCCCGCGCCCGCGCGGAGCAGGCGCGCGCCGCCGTCGCACAGGCCGAGGTGGCACTCGATGCGGCGCGCCTCAACCTGCAGCGCGCCGAGGTGCGCGCGCCGGCCGACGGGCTGGTGACCAACCTCGACCTGCGCACCGGCAGCTATGCATCGGCCGGGCGGCCGGTGCTGGCGCTGGTCGATGCGCATTCCTTCTTCGTCGAGGGCTACTTCGAGGAAACCAAGCTGCCGCGCATCCACCTGGGCGATCGCGTGCGCGTGACCCCGATGGGCGGCGGCGCAGTGCTCGAAGGCGCGGTCGACAGCGTGGCCGCCGGCATTGCCGACCATGACCGTTCGACCAGCGCCAACCTGCTGCCCAGCGTCAACCCGACCTTCAACTGGGTGCGGCTCGCGCAGCGCATTCCGGTACGCATCAGGCTCGATCCTTTGCCGCAGGGCGCGCGGCTCGTGGCCGGCCAGACCGTGACCGTGCAGGTGCTCGAGCATCCGCCAGCGCGCCATGCGGGTGCATCGGCCGCCGAGCCGAAGAAGGGATGAGCGCCATGTCACCTGCTTTTCGCATGGCTTCGCTCGTGGTTGCGGCGGGGCTGGCGGCCTGCGCGGCGGTCGGCCCCGACTACCGCCAGCCGCCCGGGGCGCTGGCCAGCCAGCCCGGCGCCGCGCGCCCGTTCGCCGAGGCGCCCGCGCACGCCGCGCCGCTGCCCGCGCACTGGTGGCGGCTGTACCGCGACCCGCTGCTCGACCAGCTGGTCGCGCAGGCCCTCGCGCACAACACCGACTTGCGGCAGGCCGTCGCGAACCTGGAGCGCGAGCGCGCCATCGAGGCCGAGGTCGCCGGCGCCCGGCGCCCCACGATCGGCGTGAACGGCGGCCCTTCGTTCGGCCACGCGTCCGGCCTGTCGATGCTGCAGAAGGACTACGAGCCGCCGAGCCGCTTCAACTACAGCGCGGGCGCTTCGCTGTCCTATCAGGTCGACCTGTTCGGCCAGATCCGCCGCAGCATCGAAGCCGCGGGCGCCAGCACCGAGGCCGCCGCGGCCGCGCTCGACCTCGTGCGCGTGAACGTGGCCGCGGGCACCGCGCGCGCCTACGCTCAGGCCTGCTCGACCGGGCTGCGCCTGCAGATCGCGCAGAAGTCGGTCGCTCTGCAGCAGGACGCGCTGGATGCCACCGAGCGCCTGCAGCGCGCGGGCCGTGCCGGCGCCATTGACGCGAGCCGCGCACGCGCGCAGCTGGAGCAGTTGAACGCCGCACTGCCGCCGCTGCAGGCCGAGCGCCAGGGCGCGCTCTACCGCCTGGCCACGCTGACCGGTGCGCTGCCGCAGGACTTCCCGCGCGAGGTGGCCGGCTGCGCCGTGCCCCCGCGGGTGGCCGGCGCGCTGCCGGTAGGTGATGGCGCGGCACTGCTGCGGCGCCGCCCGGACATCCGCCAGGCCGAGCGCAGCCTGGCGGCAGCCACCGCCCGCATCGGCGTGGCCACGGCCGATCTCTATCCGAAGGTGACGCTGGGGCTCTCGGCCTCGTCGGCCGGGCCGGCCAGCGATTTCGGCCGCAAGGACACCGTCGGCTGGAGCATGGGCCCGCTGATCTCCTGGACCCTTCCGAACACCGGCATCGCGCAAGCCCGCATTGCCCAGGCCGAGGCCGGCACGCGCGCCGCGCTCGCGAAGTTCGACGGCACCGTGCTGACCGCATTGCGCGAAACCGAGACCGCGCTCGGCACCTATGCGCGCGAGCTCGACCGCCGCGCCGCGCTGCAGGCCTCGCGCGACCAGAGCGCCAAGGTGGCCGCGCAGGCGCGCCAGCTCTACCAGAGCGGCCGCACCGCATACCTCGACGCGCTCGATGCCGAGCGCTCACTGGCCGCGAGCGACGCGGCGCTGGCGGCCAGCGAGGCGCAACTGGCCGATGACCAGGTGGTGCTGTTCATGGCGCTTGGCGGCGGGTGGGAGCCGGACGATACGGCCGCCGTTCCCGCGCCCGCATCCGGCCCCGCCACCACGATCCGCTGACCGCGGCCGCCGCTTCCCGGCCGCGCGCGATGCCCACGCGCCTCAGCGCGTGAAGAGCCAGCCGCCCTTGGGCTGGCGCGTCAGTTCATGCCGCCGCACCGAACGCTCCTCGCCGTCGTCCCCCACGTACACCACCTCGAAGCGCAGCCGCTTCGGCGAGACCATCTTCCAGTTCTGGATGCGCTTGACCGTCACGCAGGCGGTCCTGTCGTGGTACTGCATCTCCGCCATCGGTCCGCCCTGGAAGCCGGTGCCGTCGAACAGCCGGCCCGGCGCCGCGAACGGATTGAGCACGGCGCCGTTGCGCGCGGTGATGCAGCCTTCGGTTCGCACGAAGGATTCGATGGTGGGCGCGGCGCTTTGCACCACCTTGGCCACGGCCGGCGAAGGCGGCTTGGTCACGATGGCCTCGCGGATGCGTTCCACCTGCTCCTCGGTGATCGGCGCGAGCCCGCTGGGCGACACGACCGGCGGCGGTGCCGGGGGCGGTGGTGGCGCGGACAAGGGCAGCAATGGCGCGAGATAGCTGCAGCCCGCCAGCGCCAGCGGCGCGGTGCAGGCGAGTGCGGCGATCCGGGTTCCGAACTTCATGGACGGGTCTCCTGTCGTCGATTCCTCTTCGGGCCTTGTTCGTGCCTCTTCTTCGATGTCAAAAGCGCTCATGCGGCGAAAGATAGCGCCACTGGCCGGGCTCCAGCCCCGCCAGCGGCACGCGGCCGATGCGGATGCGCCGCATAGCCAGGATGCGCAGGCCGGCTTCGTCGCACAGGTGCGCGATCTGTCCGGGCCGCGCGCCCTTGAGTGCAAAGCGCAGGCCGGTCTGGTCGTCGGCCTGGCGGCCGATGCTCACGCGTGCGGGCGAACGCTCGAAGCGCGCGAGCTGCTCGGGGCTCACCTTGCCGGCCACGTCGACCATCACCTCGTGTTCGAGCACGCCCGCATCTTCCTGCAGCTTGCGCTCGATGCGCCATTCCTGCGTGTAGACCACGAGCCCGCTGGCGCCGGTTTCGAGCGGCGTCATGCAGCGCTGCGCCTTAGCGTGCGCCGGCAGGAAGCGCATGCCCGCGCGTTCGGGCTCGTGGTGGTTGGCGGCCACCAGCAGCCGGTGCGCGGAGTCGGTGGCCATGCCGGCCGGCTTGTGCAGCAGCAAGGTGACGGGCAGCACCGGCTCGGGCTTGGCGCCGGGCTCGATCTCGACCTTCTGGTGGCCCTGCACGCGCGACTGCGGCAGCAGCGCCGGCACGCCGTCGACGCGCACCGCGCCGTTCTCGATCAGCAGCTCGGCCTCGCGCCGCGAGCAGCCCGCGATGGCGGCCACGCGCTTGGCAAGGCGGATGCCTTCTTCTTCGGAAGCGCCGCTCATGGCGTGGAGGCCCGTTGCCGGATGCGCGCCACGTGCGCGGCCAGCGAGCGGGCGGCCACCGGCCACATGCGCTCGGGCACGTCGTCGTAGGCCAGCGGCAGCCAGTCGTCCGGCGTGCCCCCGGGCAGCCTCTGCATGGCCGCGGCGATCTTGGCTTCGCGCTTCAGGCGGTGCGCCTTCAGCTGCGCGATGGCGCTGCGCGCGCTGCCGATGACGTGGCCGTGCGCCGGCAGGATGAAATCGATGCCGCCGGCCTCGCAGGCCGCATCGAGCTTGTCGAGCGAATCGATATACGCGTTCATGTCGCCGTCGGGCGGATCGACCACCGTGGTGCTGCCGTTCAGGATGTGGTCGCCGGAGAACAGCAGCCCGTCTTCCTCGAGCACCAGGCACAGGTGGTTGGCCGCGTGGCCCGGCGTGTGGATGGTGCGCAGCGTGTGGGTGACGGGCTCGCCTTCGGCCGTGCTGCCGCTGATCACCAGGCGCTCGCCGTCGCGCAATTCGCGCTCCGCGGCAAAGCGCGCCGAGGAGCGCGCCGTGGGCGCCGAAGACAGCCCGAGGATCGGCGGCTTCTCCTTGCACAGCGCCTGCAGCGGTGCCGCACCGGGCGAATGGTCGGCATGCGAATGGGTGCACACGATCATGCGGATGTTTCCTTCGGTGGCACGCCAGAGCCGATCAATATGCGCCGCGTCGTTCGGGCCCGGGTCGATCACGAGGTAGCCCGTGGCTGCGTCGCCCACGATGTAGCTGTTGGTGCCCGGGCCGGTCATGGCACCGGGGTTGGGCGCGGTCAGGCGCTGCACGTTCCTGAGCAGCGGCACGGCGCGCTCGCTCTGCCAGTCGAGTGCATGCCGCAGCTGCCCGTCGGGGCACACCAGCGCGAGCTCGCCATAGGGCGAGTCGCTTTCCATGTAGCGCGCGTCCTGGCCGCGCAGCAGGCCCGCGCGCGGGCAGCTGGTCCACAGCGGCTTTTCGGCGGCGCAGGCTTGCAGCACCGCGTCGACGCTGGCATAGGCCGCGAGCCGCTGCAGCGTGCGCACCGTCGGAAAGATCATGAAGAAGCTGCCCGCCGCATGGCGCGCCAGCGCATCGGCCGGCCGCACCCAGCAGGGCTCGAACTGCTCGCTCTCGTCGGCCGTGGGCGTCTGGCCCTCGGGCATGCACGCCACCAGGAAGGGCACGTCGAAGCGCTTGGGCAGGTCGCGGTCGGTGATCCAGTGCGCGAGGCTGAACACCTGGTCGCACGCGAGCACCAGCCCGCGCGCGGCGCACTGCTCGGCAAAGGACACGGGCGAGGCAGTGCTGCGGTCCATCGACGCGATGTCCTGCGCGCTCACGGGCCGGCCGTCGGCATGGCGCGCGAGCAGAACGCCGAGCTCCTCGAAGCCTTCGCGGATGGCCGCGATGGCTTGCGTCAGCTGCAGGCCGCTCTGGGTGGGCCGTCGCGCGGCGATGCGGCTGGCGGCTTCGTCGGCTGCATCGATCTGCCCGCCGGGGAACACATAGGCGCCTGGCGCGAAGCTTGCAGTGCCGGAGCGGCGCGTCATCAGCACTTCGATGCCGGCCTCGGAATCGCGCAGCAGCAGCACGGTGGCTGCCGCGCGCACGGGTGCGGGCTCGCGTGCGGGGTGGAGTTGTTGGGTGGGACGGACCATGCGGCGATTATGGAGAGATCGCTCGACGCGGTTGCGTGCCGCATAAGCTCATACCGGATCGGGCATGAACCGCGCGCCACAATCCCGGGCTGCACCGCCCGCATCGAGGAAAGACAGTCATGATCCATTCTCCCTTCTCTCACCACCTCAGGTTCTCGTCGTCGTTCTTCACGCGGCGCCTGCGCCCGGCCCTGCTGCTGGCGGGCGCCGCGCTGGGCGCGGTGGCATCGTCCGCTGCCTTTGCGCAGGGCGACTGGCCGCAGCAGCCGGTCACGCTGATCATGGGTTTTCCGGCCGGCTCGGGCGTCGACGTGGTGGCACGTGCCATCCAGGAGCCGCTCGCCCGCCAGCTGGGAAAGCCCGTGATCATCGACTACAAGTCGGGCGCGGCCGGCAACATCGCGAGCGAGTACGTGGCCCATGCCAAGCCCGACGGCTACACGCTTTCGTTCGGCACCGCCGCCACCCATGGCAGCAACGCCGCGCTCTACAAGAAGTTGCCGTTCGACGTGGAGGCCGACTTCGTGCCGGTGGCGCCGGTGCTCGACGTCTCGAACGTGCTCACCATCAACCCGGACGTGATCAACGCCAGGACCTTGAAGGAGTTCGTCGATCTCGTCAAGGCCAACCCCGGAAAGTACAACTATGCGTCTACAGGCAACGGCGCCGGCACGCACATGGCCTTTGCCGAATTCAATTCGCGCCTCGGCTTGAACATGGTGCACGTGCCCTACAAGGGCGGGCCCGAGGCCATCACCTCCGTGGTGCGAGGGGAGACCTGCTGCATCATGAACCAGGTGCAGACCGTGCTGCCGCACTACAAGGCCGGCAAGGTGCGCCTGCTGGGCGTGACCACCGCCGCGCCGGTGGCCGCGGTCAAGGAAGTGCCCACCATCGCCTCCAGCGGCCTCGCGGGCACCAAGGGCTTCGACAGCTCGATCTGGTTCGGCATCTTCGCGCCCAAGGGCACCGATGCGCAGATCGTCGACAGGCTCAACGCCGCGGTAAAGGCCGTGCTCGAACAGCCCGAGATCCGCGAGCGCTTCGAAAGCCAGGGCAACACCGTGCGCATCGAATCGCCCGCGCAGTTCAAAAAGACGGTGCACGACAACCGCGTGAAGTGGGCCGAGGTTGCGAAGGCCGCGAACATCAGCATCGACTGAGGATGCCGGTGCGCTGACCGGGGTCAGAGCGTCTTGGTCAGCGTAACGATGAAGCGCGCCTTGTTGGGCGAATAGGTGGTCTGGCCGAAGGTGCCGAAGCCGAAGTCGTAGCCGGGGTTGGCCACCGCCAGGTACGAGCTCTTCTTGTTGGCGCCCTGCACCGAGC
>Ga0209051_1000370_pt1 | contig 64642 bp, 65 predicted proteins | sample AraplaCvi_mMS_r2_2_FD_184286 | JGI IMG/M metagenome (GOLD analysis project Ga0209051, IMG submission 184286) | Arabidopsis root microbial communities from North Carolina, USA - plate scrape MF_Cvi_mMS_r2 (SPAdes) (version 2) | ecosystem: Host-associated > Plants > Roots > Endosphere | place...
CGTCGATGCGCCAGAAGGTGCAGATGTTGAAGGCGGTCTCGGGCTTGCCGAAGTCGTCGGCCGCCTCGTAGCGGCGCATGTAGGGGCCGTCGCAGAGCGTCTTCTCCATGGCGTCCACGGTCGAGATGAAGCGCGGGTCGCGCGCGTCGATCAGCCCCACCTCCACCATCAGCAGGATGCTGGCATCGAGCTCGTGGCCGCCGAAGCTTTCGGCAAAGGCCTGGCGCTCCTCGCACCACGACTTGGCGAGGATTTCCTCTTTCATGCGCGCGGCGTGGCCGTGCCAGTAGGCGGCGCGTTCGGGCAGCGCCAGCGCGCGCGCGATCTTGGCGAGCCGGTCGCAGGCGGCCCAGCTCATGAGCGCGGAGCTGGTGTGCACGCGGGCGCGGGTGCGCAGCTCCCACATGCCGGCATCGGGCGTGCCATACACGCGAATGGCCTGTTCGCCCACGGCCTCGAGGTGCGGAAACTCGGCCACGCCCGCGCGGCTCAGCAGACGGTGGTCATGGAAGGCCTGCGCCGCGCCGAGCACGATGTTGCCGTAGACGTCGTGCTGGAAGTGCTCCTGCGCCTGGTTGCCCACGCGCACCGGCCCCATGCCGCGGTAGCCCTGCAGGTTCTCGACCATCGACTCGGGCAGTTCGCGCTCCAGCCCGATGCCGTACAGCGGCTGGATGTGCTCGCCGTGCGAGCCGATCACCACGTTGCCGAGCCAGCGCAGGTAGTCTTCCATGGTGCCCACCTCGCTGAGCGAGTTGAGCGCGCGCACCACGAAGAAGGCATCGCGCAGCCAACAGTAGCGGTAGTCCCAGTTGCGCTGGCTGCCCGGCGCCTCGGGAATGCTCGTGGTCATGGCGGCGACGATGGCGCCGGTGTCTTCGTAGAGCGAGAGCTTGAGCGTGATGGCCGCGCGGATCACCGCCTCCTGGTACTCGAATGGAATCGCGAGCCGCTTGCTCCAGGTGCGCCAGTAGGCGATGGTTTCCTGCTCGAAGCTGCGCGCGGTGTCGGCAATGCCGTCGAGCAGGGTTTCGTCGACGCCGAACATGAAGTTGTATTCGCGCGAGATCACGAAGGGCTGGCGCGAAAGGATGTGCGAGATCGATGCGTCGGTGTTGAGCCGCAGCGTCACGTCCGGCCCCACGTAGCGGATGTGGTTGCTGCCGCGCGTGACCTCCAGCGGCCCCGAGGCGCCCCACTGGAAGCGCGGGTCGAGCGCCACGCGGATGCGCGGCGCGCCGGCAATCGGCCGCACGCGGCGCACCATCATCAGCGGGCGGAAGTAGCGCGAGCGGCTGTAGAAGCGCGGCGCGAAGTCGGTGATCTCGATGCCCTGGCCGGCGCTGTCGAACAGCTGCGTGCGCAGCACCGCGGTATTGGGTTCGTACCACTGCTTGCTGGAGGCGAAGTCCTCGATCTCGATGGCCCAGGCGCCGGCCTCCTCGCCGGGGTGCAGCAGTGCATTGAAGACCGGATCGCCGTCGAAGCGCGGCAGGCAGCACCACACGGCGCGCCCGCGTGCATCGATGAGCGCGCTGTAGGCGCAGTTGCCGATCACGCCCACGTTGAGCGAGGGCTCGGCCGGCGGCCCGAAGCCGCGCGGCGCACCGGAAGCTGCAACGCGCGGGTCGACCGGCGCCTGGTCGGCAGGCCCGGCTGCCCCGGAAATGGACATGCCCGCGCGATCTTCGGGTGCTTTCGACAATTGCAGCTCGCTCATCCATCGCTCCTCGGGGATTCGTTTTTCTTGCGGGCCGGCGCGGCCAGCTGGTCGCGCAGCTGCACCAGCCATTCAAAGACCGCGCGCGGCGATTCGAGCCGGTGCAGCGCCAGGCTCGGGCCCGAGCCGACCTTGATGCCGATGCCGCCGCGCGGCTGCACCACCGCGAAGCCGCTCTCGTCGGTGGTGTCGTCGCCGGCAAAGACCGGCAGGCGGCCCGCGAACGGCGCCTCCGTCATGAAGGATTCGATGGCAATGCCCTTGTTGACCCCGGTGGGCTTGACCTCGAACACGAACTTGCCGTGCAGCAGCTCGAGCAGCGGCCGGCCCGCGATGGCGCGCGACATGGCATCGCGGCACACGGCCTCCAGCTGCGGTGCGAGCCGGTAGTGCAGCGCGATGGCCGCGTGCTTGCGCTCGACCAGCAGGCCTTCATGCACGCGGGCCAGTTCGTTGGCGATGTCCAGGATGGGTGCGAGATCGGGCGCATGCTGCTCCTGCATGCGGCCCTGCGCGTCGCGCCGCTGCACGCCGTGCTCGCCCGCGGCGGGCAGGCGCAGCGGCGCGAGGAAGCGGTCGATGGCATCGATCTGGCGGCCCGAGACCACGGCCAGCGCGCCGCCGAGCTGATCGCGCAGGTCTTCGAGCAGGGCCACCAGGGCGGGAGGAACCTCGATCGCCTCGGGGGTGGGTGCGAGCGCGACCAAGGTGCCGTCGAAGTCGAGAAAGAGGGCTGCATCTCGGCCCAACGGAGGTGGCAACTGGGAGGACATTGGCATCGGTGAAAACCATAACACGGGCCTGGCAATTCCCTTGTCGGCCAAAGTCGGACGTCTGTGGCGGGGCTTCAGCCCAGCGACGCCGCCACGGCCTCCACGCGTGCGCGGTGGATCGCCTCGCCGATCTGCGGCCCGGCGGCGCCGGATTGCTGCGCCGCACGCGCCACGGCATCGGTGGGCACGCCGGCCGCGGTGGCCAGCACGGCCAGCAGCCGCTCGCGCTGCGGATAGGGCCGGTCCTCGAAGCCGAGCCGGCCGCGCGCATCGCACTCGCAGGCCAGCAGCACGTCGGCAAAGCGCGCCGGCTTGCGAAACGCGTCGCAGCGCTCCAGCAGGCGCACCAGCGCCGCGGCCGCGAGTTCGCCGCTGCGGTGGATGTTGCCGTGCTCGCGCGCCACCACTTCGGCCAGCTCGCGGATCTCGACCGGCACGCGCCAGCGCTCGCACACCGCGTGCAGCAGCTCGGCGCTGCGCTTCTCGTGGCCGATGTGGCGCGGCAGCAGCTCGGGCTCGGTCGTGCCCTTGCCGAGGTCGTGCATCAGGCAGGCGAAGCGCACCGGCAGCGAAGCCTCGAGCCCGGCGCTGGTGTCGATGACCATCATCAGGTGCAGGCCGCTGTCCACCTCGGGGTGATGGATCTCGGGCTGCGGCACGCCCCAGAGACGGTCGACCTCGGGCAGCAGCACCGCCAGCGCGCCGCAGGCGCGCAGCACCTCGAACATGCGCGACGGGCGGGTTTCCATCAGCCCGCGCGAGAGCTCCTGCCAGACGCGCTCGGGCACCAGCGCATCGGCCTCGCCGGCTTCGACCATTTCGCGCATCAGCGCCATGGTCTCGGGCGCGACCGAGAAATCGTCGAAGCGCGCCGCAAAGCGCGCCACCCGCAGGATGCGCACCGGGTCTTCGCGAAAGGCGTCGGTGACGTGGCGCAGCAGCTTTTGCTCGAGGTCGCGCCGGCCATGGAAGGGGTCGGCGAGCTTGTCGGCGTCGGGCTCGAAGCGGCCGTCGGCGTCCACGAACTCTGCGGGCAGCGCGATGGCGTTGACCGTGAGGTCGCGCCGCGCCAGGTCCTGCTCGAGAGTGACATCGGGCGAGGCGTGCACGGTGAAGCCGCGGTAGCCCGGCGCGCTCTTGCGCTCGGTGCGGGCCAGCGCGTATTCCTCGCGCGTCTGCGGATGCAGGAACACCGGAAAGTCGCGCCCCACGGGCAGGTAGCCGCGCGCCGCCATTTCCTCCGGCGTGGCGCCCACCACCAGCCAGTCGTGGTCTGACACTGGCCGCCCCAGCAGCCGGTCACGCAGCGCGCCGCCGACGAGATAGGTTTTCATGCGCCCAGTGTAGGGATTACGCGGGATGGAAAAAATAGAACGACCGTTCGATAATTTTTGGGCCGATCGGACGATCGTTCGTCGATATGCCCGAAAAGTAGCCGCTGTCGCAGTGGAGGCCGCGTGCTCAAGATTTTTAAACCAAAAGGAGTAATCACGTCATGAAGAAAACAATGCTTGCGCTGACGGTCATGGGCGCGCTGGTGTCCGGAGGTGCGTGGGCGCAGAGCGCTGGAGACTGGGTGGTCGGCGCGGGTTGGCTTCATTTCGCGCCGCAGGATTCGAGCAAGCCGCTCACGCTGACCGCGCCGGTGCGCAGCGTGGTGGCCGGTTCGGGCGCATCCGTCAAGGATTCGGACACGCTGGGCCTGAGCGCGATCTATTTCATCGACAGCCACTGGGCCGTCGAGGGCGTGTTCGGCATTCCGCCGAAATTCAAGCTCGAAGGCACCGGCACGCTGGCCCGCGTGGGCGAACTCGGTGAAGCCCGCCAATGGAGCCCCACCATTCTCGGCAAGTACTACTTCAACGAGGGCAATGCCGCGCTGCGCCCGTTCGTGGGCCTGGGGGCGACCTATGTCTGGTACAGCGACATCCAGCTCACGCCGGAGCTGCAGGGTGCGCTCGGCAGCCAGCTGCGCCAGCGGCCATTCTCCACCTCGACCACCGCCAAGCTCGACAGCTCGTTCGCGCCCGTGCTCAATGCAGGCGTGGCCTACCAGATCGACAAGCACTGGGGCGTGTCGTTCTCGGTCTCCTACATTTCGCTGAAGACCAAGGCCAAGCTCACGACGTCCACGATCACCGGCCTGCCGGTCGCCACCAGCGAGGCCAGGCTCAAGCTGAACCCGATCGTGACCTACCTCTCGGCGACCTACAGGTTCTGAGGGCCCACCCCCGTCCCTCGCTCACTTCGTGTAGCTCGACTCCCCCCTCCAGGGGGCAACACCTGCGGCCCGGCGAAGCCGGTTCCGCGGTGTTCCTGGCCTGGGCTGCGCCCTGGTCAGCGGTGCTGGCGGTAGGGCTCGTTGAACGCCACGAAGTCCTTCTCGGCCAGGGCGTCGTCGATCCATGCCTTGACGCCGGGCAGGGCCTGCACCCGTTCGATGTAGGCGCTGATGGCTGGCGGCACCGGCAGCCCGTAGGTCTTGATGCGCGTGCCCACCGGTGCGAAGTAGCTGTCGGCAATGCTGAAGCCGCCGAACAGCAGCGGGCCGCCGTGGGCGTCGAGCAGGCCGCTCCACATCTGCACGATGCGGCCGAGGTCGGCCTGCAGGGCGGGGTTGTCCTTCAGCAGCCGTGCGCCGACGTCGGGCAGCGAGGCCTCGATGTTCATGGGGCAGAGGCTGCGCAGGTTGCCGAAGCCCGCATGCATCTCGGCGCAGACGCTGCGCGCGCGGGCCCGGTCGGCCGCGGCGCGGGGCCAGAGCTGCTTCTCGGGAAAGCTCTCGGCCAGGTATTCGGCGATGGCGAGCGTGTCCCACACCACCAGCTCGCCGTCCACCAGCGCCGGCACCTCGGCCACCGGGTTGATCGCGCCCATGGTCTTCTTGAAGTGCGAGTCGGGCGCGAAGGAATCGAAGCGGACCTTCACCTCTTCGAACGGGATGCCGGCCTGCTTCATGAGCACCCAGGGCCGCATGGACCAGGACGAGTAGTTCTTGTTGCCGATGTAGAGCTTGCGCATGGTGCGATCCTGCGGTTGGGATGAGAGAGAAAAACCGTCGATGCTAGCGGGGCCGCGTCCGCGAATTGATGCCGAAATGCGGCCGAATTGATGCGCCGCGGCGCTGCATTCTTCTTCAGCGCGGCGGCGGCTGCTGCTGGTCGTCGGGCGAAGCGATCACGCGCGGCGCATCGCCGGACTTGGCTTCGCCGCGCGGCGGCCCGACCAGGCGCTCGACCATCTCGACCAGGCGCGGCACCAGCGCAAGCACGGCCAGCGCCAGCAGTGCGCTCAGGATGGCGGTGACTTCGCGGCCCAGGCCGCAGGCCATGCCGATGGCGGCGGTCATCCACAGCCCCGCGGCGGTGGTGAGGCCCTGCACGTGATGTTCGTCCGGGCCGCGCTTGAGGATGGTGCCGGCGCAGAGAAAGCCCACGCCCGCCACCAGCCCCTGGACCACCCGGCTCATGTCGGCCGGCGCGATGCCGGTCTGCTGCGGAATCAGCACGAAAAGCGCCGAGCCGATGGCCACCAGCATGTGGGTGCGCACGCCGGCCGCCTTGCCCTGCTGCTCGCGCTCGAAGCCGAGCATGAACCCGATCACCGCCGCGAGCATCAGCCGAACGACGATGCGCGTGAACTGGGCGGCGTCGCCCACGTCCGAGAATTCGGCCGCGACGGTGTCCAGCACCTGGCCGGCCCAGCTCATGTCAGGGGAGGTCCTTGTTGGGTTCGGGCTCCGACGCGTCGCGCGGGCCCACGCGGCCCAGGCGCTCCTTCAGCGACTGCGGGCGCCCGCTGATCAGCGCGGCGTAGTTGGTGGTGTTGGCCAGCACCTTCTTCACGTAGTCGCGTGTTTCGCTGAAGGGCACGTTCTCGGCCCAGATGGCGGCTTCCATCACCGGGCCGTTGCGCCAGCTGCGCGGCCGTCCCGGGCCGGCGTTGTAGGCGGCCGCGGCCAGCGGCATGGAGCCGTCGAAGTCGTCGAGCGCGAGCTTCAGGTAGTTGGTGCCGATCGTGATGTTGGTTTCATGGTCGTTGATCTGCCCGGGCGTGAAGCCGGCCAGGCCGATCTTGCGCGCGGTCCAGCGCGCGGTGGCGGGCATGACCTGCATCAGACCCGAGGCGCCGACGCCAGATCGCGCGTCCATGATGAAGCGGCTTTCCTGGCGGATCAGGCCGTAGACGTAGGCCGGGTCGAGCCCGATGTCCTGGCTCTTGCGCAGCACCGTGTCGCGGAAGGGCATGGGAAAGCGCTGCTCGGCGTCGATCATGCCCTTGGTGCGCTCGCTGGTGTTGATGCAGCGGTCCCACACCTCGCGCTGGCAGGCGAAGTCGGCCGCGGCCAGCAGCGCGCGGTCGTCCATGCCGCCCTTGTCGTGCAGGTTGGTGGCGTAGTTCCATTCGCGCGTGCCCTCGGAGCGCAGGCCGATCGCAATGGCGTAGAGCGCGCGGTTGAGCGCGATGTTGCTGCGCGCGGCATTCTTTTCTTCGGGCGTGAGCGGCGCCGGGCGCGTGGGCACCACGGTGCGCTGGCCGAGTTCCTCCAGCGCCAGCATCTCGTAGAAGCCGCGGGTGCCCGCAATGCTCTGGTAGAGCTCGCTCGCCTGTGCGCGGCGGTCGTCGCCGCCCACCGCGCTGAGCGCGCGCGCCTTCCAGTAGACCCAGGTCGGCTCCAGCTGGGCGGTTTCGCTCATGGCGTTGATGGCGGGCACCACCTCTTTCCACTGGCCGTTGCGCAGCGCGGCGCGCACGCGCCAGCCGAGCATGTCGTCGGACAGGTCGCCGTTCTTCGTGACGTTGGCAAAGTAGCTGCCGGCCAGCGGCGAGAGCTTGCTGGCGGCCTGCCGGCCGATGGTGCCCCAGAGCCAGTTGCGCTCCTCGGCCGAAAGCATCGGCCCCCACTTGCTGTCGAGCTGGGTGGCGGCCTGCTCCGGGTCGGCCATGGCGATCTTGATGAGCGCCAGCACCACCAGCTCCTTGCGCGACTTGGCGGCCACGAAGGCGCGGCCGGTCAGGAACTTGGCCGCGCTGGCGTTGAGTTCCTCGAACAGCGGCAGCGCATCGGGCGCGGCAATGGTCACGGCGCCGCGCGCGGCCTGCGGCCGGTTGGCCTCCATGGCCAGGCGCGCCTTCTTCCAGGCGTCGTTGGGCGACAGCAGGCGGGCCGCGACCAGGCGGTCGGCCGCGGTCAGGCAGCCGTCGTCCGCCTCTTTCTGCGCGAACCAGTTGCGGCGCACCTCGTGGGCCTGGGCCTGCGTGGTGTTGCCGGACTGCAGCGCCTCGACCAGGATCGCGTAGCAGCGCACCTGCGGATCGTCGCCCATGCGAAAGCCCGCCAGCGCGGCGGAAAAGCCGTCCCAGTCGCGCCGCTGGCCCAGCAGCAGCAGCCAGTCGTTGCGCAGCCGGTCTTCCTGGTAGGTGCCGGGGTAGCGGGCGAAGAAGTCCTGCACCTCGTTCGGCGCGGCTTCCTGCAGGCGGGCCTTGAGTTCCCAGTAGGCGGCCCAGGGTTCGAGCGCATGGCCGCGCGCCTGCGGCAGCAGCGCCGCGAGCCGGCCCTTGTCGCCGCGCTGGAACGCCTGCTTCATCTGGATCAGGACGTCGTCGTTGCTGTTGGCCTGTGCGGCGGCGGGCTGCTGGAAAAGCAGTGCGGCGGCAGCCAGGACGGCGGAAAAAACCAGCGCGGACGCTGCATTGCGCGGGCGATGCCGCATGGGTGCCAAAATGCTTGGGAACTGCATCGGGGGATTATGGACAAGTCAAAGGATGCCGACACCTCGGCGACCACGAGTTTTCTCAAGGATCAGGTGAGAAAAGCACTGATCGAGCAGCGCCTGGCGATGCCCGACCGGCTCGCCAGGGCCGACCTGCTGCAGCGCGTGATGCGGATCTGGCTCGTGGGCCGGCCCGACACCGTGATCGGCGCCTACTGGCCGATCAAGGGCGAGTTCGATCCGCTGCCCGCGCTGCACCGCTGGAAGGAAGACGGCGAGCTGATCGACGAGCCTCAGCGCCGCCGCATCGGGCTGCCGGTGATGAACAAGGTCCACAAGACGCTGACCTTCCACGCCTGGTACCCGGGCTGCCAGATGGAGGAAGACGCCTACGGCATTCCCAAGCCCAAGGACACCGAGCTGATCGTGCCCACGCTGCTGTTCGTGCCCTGCGTGGGCTACAGCGCCGGCGGCTACCGGCTGGGCTACGGCGGCGGCTTCTACGACCGCACGCTGGCCGCGCTGGAGCCGCGCCCGTTCACGGTGGGCCTGGGCTTCACCAACGGCTTCCTCGAAGACTTCGAGCCCGAGGCGCACGACCTGCCGTTGGACGCCATCCTCAACGACAACGGCGTGGTCTGGCCTGCCGGCTGAGCCCGTCGCGAAACGAGCGCGGCCCAGGCCAGGAACACCGCGGAACCGGCTTTGCCGGGCCGCCGGTGTTGCCCCCTCGAGGGGGGAGTCGAGCTACACGGAGTGAGCGAGGGACGGGGGGTGGGCTCGTTTCAATCGAGGTTGTCGACGGTGTCCGGATCGGGCACCTCGCCGATGGTCTCGCGCGTGGTGATGGCCTGCACCTGCAGCCAGTCCCAGAAGGCCTTGATCTCGGGCCGCAGCGCATTGCGCGGCCCGGCGATGAGCCAGTAGCCCATCGGCGAATCCATGCGGTGCTGCGGCAGCACCTCCACCAGGTCGCCGTTGGCCAGGCTTTCGGCGATGAGTGAACTGCGCGCCAGCGTCACGCCCTGGCCGGTGAGCGCGGCCTGCACCATCTGGTAGGCGTAGTTGAAGTAGAGCCAGCGCCTGGGCTGCGCGCGCTCCAGGCCGTTGACCTCGAACCAGCGCCGCCAGGTCAGCCATTCGAGGTGCGTGCGGTGCGCGTCGCCGGCCTCGATCAGCGTGAAGCCGGTGATGTCGGCGGGTGTCTTGATGGGCGGGCTGCTCTTCAGGAGCCAGGGGCTCGCCACCGGCGTGAGCGTTTCGCCGAAGAGGCGCACGGCGTTGGGCGGCATGACCTCGCGCGTGCCGTAGCGCAGCGCGATGTCGACGTCCGCCACCTCCAGGTCGACCGCCACGTCGCTGGCGTCGATGCGAATGTCGATCTCGGGGTTGTCGCGCTGGAAGGCCTCCAGCCGCGGAATCAGCCACATCGATGCGAAAGACGCAAAGGTGGTGAGCGACACGCTCTTGCGCCCCGCGCTCTGGCGGATCTGGCGTACCGCCGTATCGATGCGCGGCAGCGACTGCTGCACCGCGAGCAGCAGCTGCGCCCCCGCGCTCGTGAGCTCCACGGCCCGGGTGTGGCGCAGGAACAGCGCCACGCCCACTTCTTCCTCGAGCGACTGGATCTGGCGGCTCACGGCGGACTGGGTGAGCGCCATTTCTTCGGCGGCGGCGCGGAAGTTGAGGTGGCGCGCCACCGCCTCGAAGGCGCGCAGGTGCCCCGCGGAAATGGGGCGGGAGCGCAGGTGGGTTTGCGAATGCTGCATGGATGGGGACATGGGCGGCATCGGAGCATTGATGCGGATTCGGAATCAGTAGGCTACCTCGTTTTCATTGGACTGCCAACGCCATGGAAACGATCATTCATTCCCGAACTGCGCTATTGCCTCTGTCTTGTCATCGCACTTCGGAGAACGCCCAAGGAGTTTCATCATGTCCACTGCCGTCTGCACCACCGAATCGCTTGCTTCCCTGCCGTCTTCCACCCGCACCGCTTCCGCCGTTCCGCCGGCCGTGCGTCGCGGTGCCTGGCAGATCGCTCCCGGCGAGGCGATGAGCCTGAAGGCGCGGTCGGCCAGTGTGCTGCGGGTCAGGCAAGGCCGGGTCTGGGTCACGCCGGACGCCACGGCCGCCAGCCCCAGCGAAGACCTGGTGCTGGCCCCGGGCGAATCGCTGAACGTGGCCGCCGGCCAGCGCATCGTCATGGAAGCGTGGGATGGCTACGGTGCCACCTACTCGTGGGACCAGGCCTGAACGGTCATCCCTCCATGGACGCAAAGGGCGGCTTCGGCCGCCTTTTTCTTTTTCAGCCGTTGATGTCGAAACTGGGGCGCAGCGCCAGGAAGTGCGCCAGCGCGGCTTCGCCCTGCAGCGCACGGATGCCGGCCATGAGGTCGGGCCCCTCGCTTTCGGCCAGGCCCACGCCAAAGCCGCTGTAGCGGCGCGCCGCGAGCGGGCCGCGGCGGAAGACCTTGATGTCGGTGTGCCGAGGGTCGCGTTCGATGCGGCGCATCAGCGTCTCCACCGCCCCGTGCGGGCCTTCGAGGTGCTGGCAGAAACGCATGCCGTCGAAGACCAGAAGGCCGGTGATGCCGTACTGGGCATTGCGCGCGCGGGCCTGGGTCACGATCGAGCCCACGGTGGCCGGTGGCAGGTCCGGCGTGAGCATGCTGCAATAGAAGACTTCGTGGAGAGCTTGCTTTTCTGTCATGCGTTCGGAAGCGGAAGGCGTGCGAAGTGTATGAATCTCCCGGGCCCTGCGAAATGTCAAAAGACACAGGCCCGAAGCCTATAGTGGCGCGTGAAATTCGAGGACCATGCACCCCCCGCCTCGCCCCCTCCGGGGCCCCATCCCTGCGAGGCCTGCGCGCTGCGCAGGATGGAAGCCTTCCTGCCGGTCGCGCCGCAAGAGCTCGAAGCCATCGCATCCTTCAGGGCCGGCTCCCGCCGCGTCGCCGCCGGCGCCACCATCATCGACGAGCACCGGCCGAGCGCCGAGCTGTTCACGCTCTATGCCGGGTGGGCCTTTCGCTACAAGACGCTGAGCGACGGCCGGCGGCAGATCCTGAGCTTTCTGCTGCCCGGCGACTTCATCGGCCTGCAGGACGAGTTTGCCGACGGCCACACGCACGGCGTGGAGGCCGCCAGCGAAGCCACGCTCTGCGTGTTTCCGCGCGGCAGGCTCTGGGAGCTGTTCCATGCCCAGCCGAAGCTCGGCTACGACATCACCTGGCTGGCCGCGCGCGAAGAAAAGCTGGTGGACGACAACCTGGTGACCACGGGCCGCCGCAACGCGGCCGAGCGCGTGGCCATGCTGCTGATGCACCTGTACCGCCGGGCCCAGCGCGTGGGCATGGTGCGCGACGGCTGGGTCGAGTTTCCGTTCAGCCAGCAGCACCTGGCCGATGCATTGGGGCTGTCGCTGGTGCATACCAACAAGACGCTGCGCCGGCTGCAGAGCCTGGGGCTCTACAAGCTCGACGCAGGCTGGCTGCGCATCCTGGAGCCGCGTGCGCTCGAGGCGCTGGGGGATTATTTCGAGCGCCCGATGCGGCCGACGCCGCTGATCTAACGCGCGGCCACCAGCTGCCGCAGGTCGTCCTGGTAGGCCTGCAGCCGGCGCACCGCCTGCTCCCGCTGGCCGGCGCTCGTGGTGTTGTGCAGCGCGGCCAGGTTGCGGCAGCCTTCCTGCAGCAGGGCCTGCTGGTGGTCGCGCCAGGGGCCGGGGGGCGGCTCGGCGATGCGCATCACGTAGGCATGGATGGCCGCGCGCGCTTCGGACACCGGGGGCTTGGTGGCGTTGAAGCCGCGCAGCAGTTGCAGTGCCTCCTGCTGGCGCTGGCGGCGCTCGGCATCGGCCAGCCGCGGGTCGAACACCGACTGCGCCACCTGCCGGCGCAGCAGCTCGCGCTGCTCCGGGCTCAGCCGGCCATAGAAATCCTCCAGGCGGTCGAGGAAGCGGTCGTATCGCTTTTCCTGCACATCGGCGGCGCTGCGCTCGAGCCAGTCCTTGCGGTAGTCGGCGTTGTTCTTCGCGTACTTGCGCTCGAGCTGCTGCAGCTGCGCCGCGGTCAGGCTCAATGCCAGCTCGGTGCCCGCCGGCTCGGCACGCTCGGTGACGGCCAGCAGGCGCTCGCGGATCTGGTCCGCCATGCGGCAGGCCTGGGCCGCCGTCACGTCGTGCGGCGCCAGGGCCTGCGCTTCCCGCAGCAGGCCGGCAATCCGCGGCAGCTCGTTCTGCCGGTGCCAGCTCAGCAATTGCCCGAGCTCGTCGCGCACCTTGGGCGTCTGCGAGCCGTCGAAGTCGAGGTAGGTGTCGAGCCACCAATAGCTCACCTCGGGCAGGTTGTTGTAGGCCAGCCTGACCGTGCTGCAGCCTGCGAGCGCGGCGGCCATCAGCAGCACGCCGATAATCCGCGCCAACTTGGCGCAACGCATTCGGGTAGAAAGAAGCATGAATCAGATTCCGCAAGACAACCAGGGACCGGTCGACGTCGTCATCATGGCGGCCGGCAAGGGCACGCGCATGAAAAGCAGGCTGCCCAAAGTGTTGCATCGTTTGGCCGGGCGCGCATTGCTCGGGCACGTGACCGATACCGCCGCGCGCATCGGCGCGCGCCATGTGGTCGTCGTCACCGGCCACGGTGCGGCCGAGGTCGAGGCCGCCATGGCCGGCAACGCCATTGGCGCCGCGCTGCAGTTCGCGCGGCAGGAGCCGCAGCTGGGCACCGGCCACGCGGTGCAACAGGCGGCCCCGCTCCTGCCCGACGACGGCACGGTGCTGGTGCTGTCGGGCGACGTGCCGCTGATCGGCGAGGACACGCTGCGCGCGCTGATCGCCGCCAGCAGCGGCCGGCGGCTCGCGCTGCTGACCATCGAGTTCGACGATCCCACCGGCTACGGGCGCATCGTGCGCGCCGAAGGGCAGGCGGGGGGCGAAGTCAGGGCCATCGTCGAGCAGAAGGACGCCACCGAGGCGCAGCGCGAGATCCGCGAGATCTACAGCGGCGTGATGGCCGTGCCCGCCGCGCTGCTCAAGGGCTGGCTCTCGCGGCTGGACAACCGCAACGCGCAGGGCGAGTACTACCTCACCGACATCGTCAAGCTGGCCGCGGCCGACGGCGTGCCCGTGGTCGCGCACGTGATCACCGACAAACTCCAGGTCGCCGGCATCAACAGCCCCGCGCAGCTGGCGGCGCTGGAGCGCGCCTGGCAGCTGCGGCAGGCCGATGCGCTGATGGCGCAAGGCGTGCGGCTCGCCGATCCCGCGCGCTTCGACCTGCGCGGCGCGCTGGCCTGCGAGGCCGACGTCGAGATCGACGTCAACTGCGTGTTCGAGGGATCGGTGTTCCTGGGCGAGGGCGTGCGCATCGGCGCCAACTGCGTGATCGCCAACGCGCGCATCGAGGCGGGCGCGGTGATCCACCCGTTCACCCACATCGACGGCGAGAAGGCCGGCGTGAGCGTGGGCGAAAGGTCATTGGTCGGTCCCTTCGCGCGGCTGCGGCCGGGCGCACAGCTGGGCGCCGAGGTGCACATCGGCAACTTCGTCGAAGTGAAGAATTCGACGCTCGCCGCCGGCGCCAAGGCCAACCACCTGGCCTACCTGGGCGATGCCAGCGTGGGCCAGCGCGTGAACTACGGCGCGGGCAGCATCACGGCCAACTACGATGGCGCCAACAAGCACCGAACCGTCATCGAGGACGACGTGCACGTGGGCAGCAATTGCGTGCTTGTGGCGCCGGTCACCATCGGCGCGGGCGGCACCATCGGCGGCGGCTCGACGGTGAACAAATCGACCGAGCCTGGCGCGCTCACCGTGGCGCGCGGCAAGCAGGTCAGCTTTGCGAACTGGAAGCGGCCGCAGAAGAAGCCGAAGGCTGATTGAGAGAAGAGAGCCTGCGGCGCCTCAGGGCGTGAGCGGCACCCTGGGCTCGAACTTCGCGCGCTTGAGGCTGAAGAAAGCCTTGACGTTGCGCACATTGGCGTCGGCCGTGAACAGGCGCTGCGCCAGCGCGCCGTAGTCCGGCATGTCGCGCGCCGCCACCACCAGCACGAAGTCCGGCCCCGGCGAGACGCGCCAGCATTGCTGCACGGCGTCGTCGGCGATCACGCGGGCTTCGAAGGCATCCAGCGCTGCGGCGTCCTGCCGGTCCAGCGAAATCTCGACCACCGCCTGCAAGCCATGGCCCAGCACCGTGGCCAGCCGGTCGGGCGAGAGCAGCGCGACCTGGCGCTCGATCAGCCGCTCCTGCCGCAGGCGCTGCACGCGACGCAGGCAGGTGGGCGGCGAGATGCCCACCTCGGCGGCCAGCCGCTGGTTGGTCTGCGAGGCGTCGCGCTGGAGCGCATCGAGCAGACGCAGATCTATTGCATCCAGGGAAACTGATTCCATATTCAATTGAATTATGGAATAAAAATCCAGATATCTTGAGTGATGAAAGAAAAGTTCGAAATTTCATGAATTTCGAATGCATATTTTTTCAACTGTTTCCTACCATCGAGCCTCTTCTTCATTCAAAGGCAGCTCACCATGTGCGGCATCGTCGGCGCAGCGTCCCATCGCAACATCGTTCCGGTCCTGGTCCAGGGCCTGCAGAGGCTCGAATACCGCGGCTACGATTCCTGCGGCGTCGCGGTCCATGCGGGCGGGCTCACGCGGGCGCGCACTACATCGCGCGTGGCGGACCTCGTCACGCAGGTGCGCGAAGACCATGTCGAAGGCCTGACCGGCATCGCCCACACGCGCTGGGCCACGCACGGCGCGCCCGCCGTGCACAACGCCCATCCGCACTTCAGCCATGGCCCGGGCGCCGATGCGCAGGGCACGCGCCCCGGCCGCATCGCGCTGGTGCACAACGGCATCATCGAGAACCACGAGCCCCTGCGCGCGGCGCTCGAAGCCAGGGGCTACGTGTTCGAGAGCCAGACCGACACCGAGGTCATCGCCCACCTCGTCGACAGCCTCTACGACGGCGACCTGTTCGAGGCCGTGAAGGCCGCGGTGCTGCAACTGCACGGTGCCTATGCCATTGCCGTGATCTGCCGCGACGAGCCGCAGCGCGTGGTCGGTGCGCGCGCGGGCTCGCCGCTGATCCTTGGCGCGGGCAAGGAAGGCGGCGAGAACTTTCTTGCGAGCGACGCCATGGCGCTGGCCGGCGTGACCGACCAGATCGTCTATCTCGAGGAAGGCGACGTGGTCGACCTGCAGCCCGGCAAATACTGGATCGTCGACCGCAACCACAAGCCCGTGCAGCGCCAGGTGCGCACCGTGCAGGCGCACAGCGGCGCGGCCGAGCTCGGCCCGTACCGCCACTACATGCAGAAGGAAATCTTCGAGCAGCCGCGCGCCATCGGCGACACGCTCGAGGGCGTGGCCGGCATCGTGCCCGAGCTGTTCGACGGCATCGGGCAGGACGGCGAGGGCGGAAGGACGACAGGCGCAAGCGCCCACCGCGTGTTCAAGGACATCGACAAGATCCTCATCCTGGCCTGCGGCACCAGCTACTACAGCGGCTGCACCGCCAAGTACTGGCTCGAGAGCATCGCGAAGATCTCGACGCAGGTCGAGATCGCGAGCGAGTACCGCTACCGCGATTCGGTGCCCGATCCGAAGACGCTGGTGGTCACCATCAGCCAGTCGGGCGAAACCGCCGACACACTGGCCGCGCTCAAGCACGCGCGCTCGCTCGGCATGGAACAGACGCTGACCATCTGCAACGTGGCCACCAGCGCGATGGTCCGCGAATGCAAGCTGGCCTACATCACGCGTGCCGGGGTGGAAATTGGCGTGGCCTCGACCAAGGCCTTCACCACGCAGCTGGCCGGGCTGTTCCTGCTGACGCTCGCTATCGCGCAGACCAAGGGGCGCCTGAGCGAAGCCGACGAGGCGCGCTACCTGAAGGAGATGCGGCATCTGCCCGTCGCGCTGCAATCCGTGCTCGCGCTGGAGCCGCAGATCATCGGCTGGGCCGAGGACTTCGCGCGCAAGGACAACGCACTCTTCCTGGGCCGCGGGCTGCACTACCCGATCGCGCTCGAAGGCGCGCTCAAGCTCAAGGAAGTGACCTACATCCACGCCGAGGCCTACGCCGCCGGCGAGCTCAAGCACGGCCCGCTGGCCCTGGTCACGAGCGAGATGCCGGTGGTGGCCGTGGCGCCCAACGACACCCTGCTCGAAAAGCTCAAGAGCAACCTGCAGGAAGTGCGTGCGCGCGGCGGCGTGCTCTATGTGCTGGCCGATGGCGACACGAAGATCAAGAGCAGCGAAGGGCTGCACGTGATCCGCATGCCCGAGCACTACGGTGCGCTGTCGCCGATCCTGCATGTGGTGCCGCTGCAGCTGCTGGCCTATCACACGGCGTGCGCGCGGGGGACGGACGTGGACAAGCCGCGCAACCTGGCGAAGAGCGTGACGGTGGAGTGAGTGGGCGGGGTGCGGGGACCGGCGCCTTCGAGAGGACAATCGAAGAAACTCAGTTCGAAATCACAGCCTGCCACCACCATGCCCCGCCTCGACGACCCCCTGCACGATGCCGAAATCGGCTCCCGCGACAGCACGCTCGACACCACCCGGATCGACGACGTGCGCATCGGCGCCGTCCGTCCGCTCATCACCCCGGCCTTGCTGCAGGAGCGCGTGCCCGTGCGCGACAACACGCTGGCGCTGGTCGAAGGCAGCCGCGCGGCAATCGCCGACGTGCTGCACGGCCGCGATGACCGGCTGGTCGTCGTGGTCGGCCCTTGCTCCATCCACGACCACGACCAGGCCATCGAATACGCACAGCGCCTGAAGGCCGTCGCCGACTCGCTGCAGGACGACCTGCTGATCGTGATGCGCGCCTACTTCGAGAAGCCGCGCACCACCGTGGGCTGGAAGGGCTACATCAACGACCCGCACCTGGACGGCAGCTTCGCGATCAACGAAGGGCTGGAGCGCGCGCGGCGACTGCTGCTCGAACTGACCACGCTGGGCCTGCCGACCGGCACCGAATTCCTCGACCTGCTGAGTCCGCAGTTCATTGCCGACCTGATTGCCTGGGGTGCCATCGGCGCCCGCACCACCGAGAGCCAGAGCCATCGGCAGCTGGCGTCGGGCCTGAGCTGCCCGGTGGGCTTCAAGAACGGCACGGACGGCAGCGTGAAGGTGGCGGCCGATGCGATCCTCGCGGCCCGCGCGCCGCATGCCTTCATGGGCATGACCAAGATGGGCATGGCGGCGATCTTCGAGACGCGCGGCAACGACGACTGCCACGTGATCCTGCGCGGCGGCAAGGCTCCCAACTACTCGGCCGCGGATGTCGCATCCAGCTGCGAGGCGCTGCTGGCGAACGGGCTGCGGCCGCAGGTGATGATCGACGTGTCGCACGGCAACAGCAGCAAGCAGCACCAGCGGCAGATCGTGGTTGCCGAAGACGTGGCGGCGCAGATCGCGGCCGGCGAGCGGCGCATCACGGGCCTCATGATCGAGAGCCATCTCGAGGAAGGGCGGCAGGACCTGAAGCCCGGCGCGGCGCTGAAGCACGGCGTCTCGATCACCGATGCCTGCATCGGCTTTGCCCAGACGGTGCCGGTGCTCGAAGGGCTCGCATCGGCGGTCAAGGCAAGGCGGCGCCTGCCCAAGGCCTGAGAGCGGCCATGCCAGCGCATCGAATTTTCACGATGGCGTTTGCGAAGGTCTATCCGATGTACGTCCAGAAGGCCGAGCGCAAGAACCGCACGAAGGAGGAGGTGGATCAAGTCATTCGCTGGCTGACCGGCTACGACCAGGCGGGCCTGGAGCGGCAGATCGAACTGGAGAACGATTTCGAGACCTTCTTTGCGGAGGCTCCCGCCATGAACCCGAACAGCTCGCTGATCAAGGGCGTGGTCTGCGGTGTCCGCGTCGAGGAAGTCGGCGATCCGCTGATGCAGAAGATCCGCTATCTGGACAAGCTGGTCGACGAGCTCGCGAAGGGCAAGAAGATGGAGAAGATCCTCCGGTAGCAGGACGATCCGGCCGGAAAGCAGTTCACGGCAGCTGCATGTCCACGTCTGTCCCAAGTGCGGCACCACCCACGGGCGCGCAGGCCTCAAAGGGCATCTGCCCGCCAGCCCTCAGTCCCACGCAGGAAGCTTCTGCAGCGCATCGTTGGGTCGGCCCACGATGTCGACGCCGGTGATGCCGGCGCCGCCCGGCAGGAGCTGGACGTCGCAAACCACTTCCCAGGCATGACTTTCGGTGCGCCGTGCAAGGCACACTTCCTCGCCGGCGGCAAGGAGCTCGGCGCATTCGCCGATGCCGATCCGCCGTGCCGCGCCAAGCGCAAACTCGGTCGAGCCGAACTCCTGCTCCATCACCGGGTGAATGGCGACGAGATCGATCTTCCCATCGCTGAAATGAACAGCGGTAATTGCATGCTGGGCCATGTTCAACCTCCATTCGTGGAGAGCCCCCGCGGGGCGGCGGCAACCGCCCTGGGCCTGGGCTCGGCCACCCACTGTACGCCCGCAACGGCGCGTCTCCTCGCCGTTGCGCCAAAGCCGACTCTGGCGAAGGGCGGCTTCCAGCGGCCGCGGCTGCACAATCCGCGCCATGCCCCGATCCCTGCCCGACCCCGGTCCTGTGCCTTACTGGCTCTACCTCCTGGAATGCGAAGGCGGCGTGTACTACACGGGGATCGCGCTCGACGTGGAGCAGCGCTTCTTTCAGCATGTGTTCGGGCTGGGCGCCAAATTCACGCGCGCGCGTCCTCCGCTGCGCGTGCTTGCGGCGCGCCCCTACCCTGACAAGGGGGCCGCGCTGCGGGCGGAGATCAGGGTCAAGGCACTGCCCCGCGCGCGCAAGCTCGCCTTCTTCGAAACCAAGGACTGACGCGCCCGCAAGAAAGAATACGCGGTTGACCGGCTGCGCTCCCGCCTGAAATTCGCTAGGCTTTGCTGGCGAGCGATCCCATCGAGCGCGGAGACAACGCGATGAGCCAGGGCGCACCTCTTCGTCTGCATGTGCCGGAGCCCACAGGGCGGCCGGGGCACGAGACCGACTTTTCCTACCTCCACCTGTCGCGTGCCGGCGAGGTGCGAAAACCGCCAATCGACGCATCGCCGGCCGACACCAGCGACCTAGCCTACACGCTGGTGCGCGTGCTCGACGACGAGGGCCGCGCGGTCGGTCCGTGGACGCCCGAGGCCGACCCCGAGCTGCTGCGCCGCGGCCTGCGCGCGATGATGAAGACGCGCGCCTTCGATGCCCGCATGCTGATCGCGCAGCGGCAGAAGAAGATCTCGTTCTACATCCAGTGCCTTGGCGAGGAAGCCATTGCCACCGGCCACGCGCTGGTGCTGCAGCAGGGCGACATGTGCTTTCCCACCTACCGCCAGCAGGGCCTGCTGCTGGCGCGCGACGACGTGACGATGCTCGAACTGATCTGCGAGCTGATGTCCAACGAGCGCGACCCGCTCAAGGGCCGGCAGCTGCCGGTGTGCTATTCGATGAAGCGCGCCGGCTTCTTCTCGATCTCGGGCAACCTGGCCACGCAGTTCATCCAGGCGGTGGGCTGGGGCATGGCCTCGGCGATCAAGGGCGACACGCGCATTGCCTCGGGATGGATCGGCGACGGCGCCACCGCCGAGTCCGACTTCCACACCGCGCTGACCTTCGCCCACGTGTACCGCGCGCCGGTGATCCTCAACGTGGTCAACAACCAGTGGGCGATCTCGACCTTCCAGGCGATTGCCGGCGGCGAGGCCACCACCTTCGCGGCGCGCGGCGTGGGCTGCGGCATCGCATCGCTGCGCGTCGACGGCAACGACTTCCTCGCGGTGCTGGCCGCCTCGCGCTGGGCCGCGGAGCGCGCGCGCAGCAACCTCGGGCCGACGCTGATCGAATGGGTGACCTACCGCGCCGGCGCGCACTCGACCTCGGACGATCCCTCGCGCTACCGCCCGGCCGACGACTGGGCACATTTTCCGCTGGGCGATCCGATCCCGCGTCTGGCGCAGCACCTGACGGCCATCGGCGCCTGGTCGCAGCAGGAGCATGAGCAGACGCAGGCCGACCTGGAAGCGCAGGTGAACGCCGCGCTGAAGGAGGCCGAGCGCTTCGGCTCCATGGCCGACGGCCACGTCGCCGGCGCCGCGACCATGTTCGAGGACGTCTACAAGGAGATGCCCGAACACTTGAAGCGGCAGCGCGCGCAGCTGTCCTCCGAGGGATGACGCCATGGCCTCGATGACCATGATCCAGGCCCTGCGCTCCGCCATGGACGTGATGCTCGGGCGCGACGACAACGTGATCATCTACGGCCAGGACGTGGGCTACTTCGGCGGCGTGTTCCGCTGCACCGAAGGCCTGCAGGCCAAGTACGGCCGCTCGCGCGTGTTCGATGCGCCGATCAACGAGGGCGGCATCGTCGGCTCGGCCATCGGCATGGGCGCCTACGGCCTGCGCCCGGTGGTGGAAGTGCAGTTCGCCGACTACGTCTATCCGGCCTACGACCAGATCGTGTCCGAGGCGGCGCGCCTGCGCTACCGCTCGGCGGGCGACTTCACCGCACCGATCACCATCCGCATGCCCTGCGGCGGCGGCATCTACGGCGGCCAGACCCACAGCCAGAGCCCCGAGGCGCTGTTCACGCATGTCTGCGGACTGCGCACGGTGATGCCCTCGAATCCGCGCGACGCCAAGGGCTTGCTGATCGCCTCGATCGAGAACGACGACCCCGTGATCTTTCTCGAACCCAAGCGGCTGTACAACGGCCCTTTCGACGGCCACCACGAGCGGCCGCTGGTGTCCTGGTCGGCGCATCCGCTGGGCGAAGTGCCCGAGGGCTACTACACGGTGCCGCTGGAGTCGGCCACCGTGTTCCGCCCCGGCGCCGACCTGACGGTGATCAGCTACGGCACGATGGTCTTCGTCTCGGAAGCGGCCGCGCAGGAGACCGGCATCGACGCCGAGATCATCGACCTGCGCAGCCTGTGGCCGCTGGACCTGGAGACGCTGGTCGCCTCGGTCAAGAAGACCGGCCGCTGCGTGGTCGTGCACGAGGCCACGCGCACCAACGGCTTCGGCGCCGAGCTGGTGGCGCTGGTGCAGGAGCACTGCTTCCACCACCTGGAGGCGCCGATCGAGCGCGTGGCCGGCTGGGACACGCCCTATCCGCATGCGCAGGAGTGGGCCTACTTTCCGGGGCCGGCGCGCGTCGGTGCGGCGATGCGCCGCGTCATGGAGAACTGAATGGCCACGCATGCAATCAAGGTCCCGGACCTCGGCGAAGGCATTGCCGAGGTGGAGCTGGTGGCCTGGCGCGTGCAGCCCGGCGACACGGTGGCCGAGGACCAGGTGCTGGCCGACGTGATGACCGACAAGGCCACCGTCGAGATTCCCTCGCCGGTCGCGGGCCGGGTGCTCGCGCTCGGCGGCGAAGTGGGGCAGCAGCTTGCGGTGGGCGCGGAGCTGATCCGGATCGACGTGGAGGCGCAGGGTGAGGCGGTGCAGGTGCCGGCCGCACCCGCACGTGCGTCGGCGCCTGAACCTGCACCAGCCGTGGCGGCAGCAGCCGCAGCGGCATCCGCACCGGCCGCGCGCACGCCACCCTCGGTCGGCAAGCCGCTCGCCGCACCCGCGGTGCGCCACCGCGCCGCGGTGCTCGGCATCGATCTGCAGCAGATTCAGGGCAGCGCCGCCGACGGCCGCATCCTGCACGAGGATCTCGACGCCTGGCTGCTCCGCCGGCAGCGCGCGCAGGCGCCGAGCCCGCCGCGCTACGCAGAGCGCAACGACGAGGAGGCCGTGCCCGTGACCGGCGTGCGCCGCCGCATCGCGCAGCGCATGCAGGATGCGATGCGCCGCATCCCGCACTTCACCTACGTCGAGGAAGTCGACGTGACCGAGCTGGAGCTGCTGCGCGCACGGCTCAACGAACGCTGGGGCAGCGAGCGGGCGCACCTGACGCTGCTGCCGCTGCTGGTGCGCGCCATCGTGCTGGCGGTGCCGCGCTTTCCGCAGATCAACGCCCGCTTCGACGACGAGACGGGCGTGCTCACGCGCCATGGCGCGGTGCACGTCGGCATCGCGACCCAGACCGCGGTCGGTCTCATGGTGCCGGTGCTGCGCCACGCCGAAGCACGCGATCCCTGGTCGAGCGCCACCGAGATCGCGCGGCTGGCCGAGGCCGCGCGCGCGGGCCGGGCCACGCGCGACGAACTGAGCGGCTCGACCCTCACCGTCACGAGCCTGGGCGCGCTGGGCGGCATCGCGTCCACGCCGATCATCAATGCGCCCGAGGTGGCGATCGTCGGCGTCAACCGCATCGTGCAGCGCCCGGTGATGCAGGATGGCGCGGTGGCCGCGCGGCGCATGATGAACCTGTCGTCCTCCTTCGACCACCGGGTGGTCGACGGCCAGCTGGCGGCCGAGTTCGTGCAGGCCGTGCGCGCCTCGCTCGAATGCCCGGCGCTGCTTTTTGCCGAGTAGCCGGCGCCGCGGCGCCTCAGGCCTCGCCGTCCGGCGCGAGTCCCGGTCCCTGGTGGAACACGAGGTCTTCCACCACCACGCCGCCCACCAGGTGCTGCGACAGGATGCGGTCCATGTTCTCGGGCGTGACGTTGTAGTACCAGGTGCCGTCGGGCTGCACGCACATCACCGGTCCGCCCTTGCAGGCCGCGAAGCAGCCGACGCGGCTGCGCTTGACGCGCAGCGCACCCTCGTGGAGGCCCGCGGCCTTGAACTTGTCGCCCAGGCTGTCGAACAGGTCCTGCGAGGCGCCGTCGGGGCTGCAGCGCGGTCCGGTGCAGACCAGCAGGTGGCGCTTGTAGCCGCCGATCTTCGGCTTGACCACTTCGCTCATTCCTGCGCCTCCTCGAGCGGCGCGGCCGCGGCGCTTTCTTCCTCGGCCGGTGCGGCCAGCACGGCCTCGATGTAGTCGGCGGGCAGGCGGTGCTGGACCGCCAGCGCGGCGGCGCTTGCCCCTTCGGCATGGTCGGCGCGCAGGTTGGCCATCCAGCCCAGCAGGCCGGTCGACAGCGAGCGGCCGGGCTTCTCGCCGCTGCGCGTGTTGCCGCCGTCGTCCAGGTCGTACTTGTTGGCATAGCCGCGCGGCGTGACCATGAGGCCGTGCTGCACGAAGGTGTGGCTGTTGCCGATGAGCACCGTCGTCAGCATGCCGATGTCGCACTCGCTCATGTGGGCGAGCGTGGTCAACTCGATGCGCTCGCGCCGGCGGTAGGCCGACTTGACCACCGCCACCGGCGTGTCCGGCCGCCGGTGCCGCAGGAAGAGCTGCTGCGCCTGCACGATCTGCTGCGTGCGCCGTCCGCTCTTCGGGTTGTACAGGGCCACCACGAAGTCGGCCGCCGCCACCGCGTCGAGCCGCCGCGCGATCACGGGCCAGGGCGTGAGCAGGTCGCTCAGCGAGATCGAGCAGAAGTCGTGCGTGAGCGGCGCGCCCACCAGCGCCGCGCAGGCGTTGATGGCCGACGCGCCGGGGACCACCTCGACGGCGATGCCCGCGTCCGGCGTCCAGCCGGCCTGGAACAGCACCTCGTAGGTCGGTCCGGCCATGCCGTAGACACCGGCGTCGCCGCTGGAGATCAGCGCCACCTTCTTGCCTTCGCGGGCGCGCTCGAGCGCGTTGACGGCGCGGTCGAGTTCCTCGGTCATGCCCTTGCGGATCACCTCCTTGCCCTCGAGCAGGTCGGCCACCAGCTTGATGTAGGTGCTGTAGCCGACCACCACGTCGGCTTCGGCGATCGCGGCCAGCGCGCGGCCCGTCATGTGGTCGTGGTGGCCGGGGCCGATGCCGACCAGCGAGATCTTGCCGCTCATGGATTCACCTCCAGTGCCGGCGCAGTGCGCGAAGCACCGAACGCAGCGGCCAGCGCCGGCCGCAGCCAGCGCTCGAACGCCAGGCCGCAGGCCACGCCCGTCGAGGCCCAGAAGCTCAGCGAGATCCAGGTGGTCGCCCAGATGAAGCGCGCATCGAGCATCCGCAGTGCGGCCTGTGCCTCGGCGCCGAAGCCCGCGAAAGGATCGCCCGCGGCCTGCGGCGCACCCACCACGAAGGGCAGCGCGAGCCAGGCCGCGGCCGCGGGCCAGCGCAAGGCGCTGCGCAGCCCCGCGAGCGAGATGCAGGCCAGCGCCGCGCCGGCCGCGGCCAGCACCCACCAGCCCTGGCGCGAACCCAGCCGGGCCGCATCCATGCCGGGGATCTCGGCCGGCAGCCCGAGCGAGGGCCAGAAGTGAAAGATCAGCCAGCCGGCGGCAGACACCAGCAGCGCCAGCGGCAGCGAGCGCATGCGGGCGTCGCGCCAGAGGCAGACGCCCATCGCCGCGAGCACCAGCAGCGCCATGCTGAAGGCATGCAGCATGTTGGCGACCCAGCTCCAGAAGCTGCGCTCGGCACCGTCCTGGGGCTGCCACTGCACTTCATCCGCGGCCGCGCCGTGGGCATGCGCCGCGTCATGGCCGTGGTCCGGCAGGGGCGCGGCCTTCTGCGACTCGTAGCTTTCGGCCGCCTGGATGATCGGCGTGGCCTGCCACTGCTGCACGCCGGTCTGCACGCTGCCCACCAGCACGGCCACCGCCAGTGCGCACCAGATCAATCGTTGGAAGATCATGGAATGTTCCGTGCTCAGTGGCAGGGCTTGACCGTGACGTGGCGCACGTCATGCGCGGCGTTGTGCGCGAGCGGGCTTTCGGCGAAGGCGACGCCATACAGAACGAACAGGCCCAGCGCCGCGGCGCCGGCCAGTTGCAGCAGCAGGCTGCGCGGCGTGCCGGCATGGGCGAAGCCGCCGGTGTGGGAAGTGGTGTGCGTGGAGGAGGTGTTCATTGCGGGTTCCATTCGAGGTGAGGGTTGGGATTCATCAGGACATGCGCGCGATCGAGACCGTCGCGTGGCGCCCGTCGGTGCCGCGGTGCCTGTGCTTGGGGACGACCAGCGCCGCCATCGGCAGGCCGCCGCCGGCCAGCAGCGCGGCCGCCTCGCTGACCGAAGGCGTGCCGGTGTGGCGGCGCACCGTTTCCGACGGATGCGGCACGGGCACCTCGGCCAGCTGCGCGGCGGGATAGAAGCGCAGCGCCCAACCATGGGCCGCGGCCAGCGCCAGCAGGCCGGGCTCGTCGGCCTTCAGGTCGATGCTGGCGGCCGCGGCCACCTGCGCGAGCTGCGCGCCGATGCCGGCCAGCGCCTCGTCGATCGCCTGCTGCAGCGTGTGCCGGGGCGTACCGCGGTCGCAGCCCAGGCCGATGGCGTAGCGCACGGTGCTCATTGCGGCGGCCGGTAGACGACGAGCCGCTCGGCCAGCGTGCGCCAGCGCTCGGCGCTCACTTCGGCCTGCGTGATCCACAGCACGGCCTTGAAGCGCGCGAGATCCACATCGTCGAAGCGCGCGAAGCGGTGGATGTTGGCGGGCAGGGGAGTCGGGCGGTTCCACCAATCAGTGCTGCCCGCTTCCTGCACCACCGCGACCGGCTCGCCGTTCACGACATGGGCCGAGACGCGCGTGATGTTGATCTTGGGCGCCTCCACCTTCCAGCCGAGTTCGCGCCCGAGGATGTCGACCGGGATGGTCTTGCCCACGTCCGACGCGGTGGTCAGCACGGGCGTGGCATCCAGCAGCGCGGCGACCTGCTCGGCCATCGCGTTGGCGCCGCCCACGTGGCCCGAGAGCACCGGAATCACGAACTGCGCGGCGTCGTCCACCACCAGCACGCCCGGGTCTTCGTCCTTGCTCTTGAGGTGTGGCGCGATCAGGCGCACCACGGCGCCGAGCGAGACGAAGAACACGATCTGGTCGAAGTCCGCGAACAGCGCCGCGATCTCGTCGCGGAAGGCACCCGCGTAGGCGCGCACCGGGTTGGGCAGGCCGGCCATGAGCGGCGCGAACTTGTAGCCCACGCACACGCTGGCCTCGGGCAGCAGGCGGGCCAGTCCGGCCGTTTGCTGAGCGCCGTGCTTGGTGATGGCCACGAGCACCACGCGGGGTGCGGCTTCATTCGTCATTCGGGTTTTCGTCCTCTTCGATTTCGGTGCTGGTTTTCTTGCGGCAGCCGCGCACCAGTTCGCCGCGTTCGCGGCCGGGGTTCTTCACCAGCAGCAGCGACAGGTAGTTGACCTTGCTGCCTTTCAGGCTGGCCACGTCGTGCACGATGCGTTCGACCGGCGAGCCGGCCTTCTCGATGAAGCGGCTGTGCGCGAGCAGTCCGCGCCGCGCCAGCAGGTCGATCAGGTCGTCGAGCAGCGGCTTGACCTTCATGAGCACCAGCGTGTCGAAGTCGTCCAGCATCTTCTCGACCGCGGCAATGCCGTAGGCCGCCGGCACGATGGCCACGGTGTCGTCCTGCTCCGAGAGCGGCAGCTGCAGGCGCGCGCAGGCTGCGTTGAAGGAGGTGACGCCGGGCACCACGTCGATGCGCGCGGCCGGGTCGAGTTCGCGCAGCACGCGCGCCAGGTAGCAGAAGCTTGCGTAGGTGGAGGCATCGCCCTCGACCAGGAACAGCACGTCCTGCCCGGTCGCCAGCAGCGCCTGCACGGTCTCGGCGGCCTTCAGCCAATGGCGCGCGAGCTTCTCGGCGTCGTGCGTCATCGGGAACAGCAGCGCCTGGTGCTGCGCGGGCGCCGAAAGCCCGGCGCGCAGCGCGATGTCGAGCGCGTAGCTTTCCTTGCGCAGGCTGCGCACGGGGTAGGTCCAGACCGCGTCGGCGCGCGTCAGCAGGGACCAAGCGCGGCGCGTGATCAGGTCCGGATCGCCCGGGCCGAGCGATACGCCGTGGAGCATGCCGGGTGCCGTCATGCCGCACCGCCCGTCAGCACGCGGACCTCCGTCCTTTGCGCACAGACCAGCCACACCGGGTTCTCGGCCGCGAGCCGGTGCATGTGCAGGATCGGCTTGCTGCGCGAGGCCTGCAACTGCAGCACGTCCCAGCTCGCACCCTGCGCCTTGAGCGCCTCGACCGCACCTGCGAGGTTCTCGATGGTCACGAAGTTCATCACCAGCCAGCCGCCCGGGCGCAGCCGCCGCAGCACCAGCGCGATGAGCTCGGCCAGTTCGCCGCCGGAGCCGCCGATGAAGACCGCGTCCGGATCGGCCCAGGCCGCCAGGCCCTCGGGCGCCTTGCCGTGCACCAGGCTGTGGTTGCTGATGCCCATGGCCTGCCGGTTGCGCGCGACGATGGCGCTGTCGTCCGCGTTCTTCTCGATCGCGTAGACATGGCCGCGCCAGCACAGCCGCGCCGCCTCCAGCCCGACCGAGCCGGAGCCCGCGCCGATGTCCCACACCACGCTGTCGGCGCGCAGCTGCATGCGCGCGAGCGAGACGGCGCGCACCTCGTTCTTGGTGATCAGGCCCTTCTCGGGATGGCGCTGTTCGAAGCTCGCGTCCGGCAGGCCGAACAGCACCTGCGGCGCGCGCAGCCGGGTGCGCCAGAGCAGCACCACGTTCGGGTCGGCAAAGCGCATCTGTGCCGCCGCCGCGATGCGCATGCCGCTGACCACGCGCTCCTCGGGCTGGCAGAGGCGCTCGGCGACGGCCATCTCGAAATCGTCGGCCAGGCCCTCGGCCACCAGCATGCGCGCGATGCGGTCGGGCGTGTTGTCGGGGCTGGTGAGCACCGCGAGGCGATCGTGCTGGCGGATGTCGCGCAGCAGCGCGTAAAGGCCGTGCGCGGGCGGCGAACCCGGCAGCCAGTCGCCCGCGTCCTTCGCATGCACCGAGGCGAACTTCATCTCCTGCCACGGCAGGCCGAGGCGCGCGCAGGCCAGCTGCAGCGTCGACACGTTCGGAATGACTTCGATCGCCTCGATGCACAGGCGCGCGGCCAGGAAGGCCGCGATGCCGTGGCACAGCGGATCGCCGGTGGCCAGCACGACCACGCGGCGTTCCTCGGCCTGCGCGGCGCGGATCCATTCGGGCACCTGCGACAGTGCGCCCGTGAGGTCGCGCTGCACCGCGCCGGGTGCGATGTGCGGCGCGAACAGCGCCAGCGTGCGTGCGGCGCCGATCACCAGCTGCGCCTGCTGCAGATGGGCCATCGCGCTGCGCCCGAGGCTCGCATCGCCATCGTCCAGCACGCCGAGGATGCGGCATTTGTGGGTCATGTTGTTGTGGTTGTCGTTCACGGGGCCTCCGCGATCTTTCGGCCTTCGAAGTCGCAGACCAGCACCTTCAGTTCGAACTGGTCGGGGTAGCGCGTGCGCAGCGTCTGGATGACGCGCTGCGCCAGCGCCGTGTGAAAGGCGGTGCCGAGCCCGAGCGCGTCCATGCGCTCGCCGGCATAGCGGGCGGTCTCGTTGCCGCGGATCGCCTCGCACACCTCGGGCGGTGCGCCGAGTCCGGCGGCCAGTTCGGCCAGCAGGCCGGTGTCGACCTCTGCCCGGCCGGCGTGGGTGATGGTCTCGCCCTGCGCGATCTTGGTGAGCTTGCCCACCATGCCGCCGATCACCACTTTCCGGATCCCGGCCTTGACCGCGGCGCCCATCGCATAGCGCAGGAAGTCGCCCATCTGCACGAAGGCCGGCTCGGGCAGTTCCGGCATTTCGGCCATCACGAATTTCTCGGTGCGCCCGCCGGTCGTGAGCACGACCACGCCGTGGCCCAAGGTGCCCGCCACCTGCACGCCCTGCACCACACTCGCACGGTAGGCGGCGGTGGAGTACGGCTTGACGATGCCGGTCGTGCCCAGGATCGAGATCCCGCCGAGGATGCCCAGGCGCGCGTTGAGCGTCTTTTTGGCCATCTCCTCGCCCTGCGGCACGGAGATGGCGACTTCGAGGCCGACCTCGTCGAGCAGCGCCGCGCCCACCGCGCGCACGTTGGCCTCGATGTTGCGGCGCGGCACCGGGTTGATGGCGGGGCCGCCCACGGCGAGCCCGAGGCCCGGCATGGTGACGGTGCCCACGCCGGCGCCGCCGGCCAGCACCACCTGGCCCGCGAGCTCGGGCAGCAGGCGCACGTCGGCCGTGAGATGGGCCTTGTCGGTGCAGTCGGGGTCGTCACCGGCGTCCTTGATGACCATCGCATGCGCGCTCGCGCCGTCGACGCGGCCGTCGTGCACCGCGAAGCGCACGAGGTCGCCGTTGGGCAGCAGGCACTCGACCTCGCCGGGCACCTGGCCCGTGACCAGGCCGATCACCGCCGCGCGCGCCGCCGCGGCCGAACACGCACCGGTCGTGAAACCGGTGCGGGTGCCGCGGGGCGCGCCCTTGTCCATCATGCGGCGTGTTCGCGCGCCTCGGCCAGGCCCAGCAGCGCGTGGATCGCGGCCACCACCAGCGTGGAGCCGCCCTTGCGTCCGCGGATCACGATCCAGGGCACGTCGTTTTCGAGCGCGACCAGGTCCTTCGACTCGGCCGCCGACACGAAGCCCACCGGCATGCCGACCACCAGCGCGGGGCGCGCGCCCTCTTCGTGGATCAGCCGCACGATCTCGATCAGCGCGGTCGGTGCATTGCCGATGCCGACGATCGCGCCGTCGACCAGCCCCAGGCGATGCGCCTTGCGCATGGCCTGCACCGCGCGCGTGGTGCCTTCGGCCATCGCCTGCGAGATCACGTCCGGGTCGCTGATGAACTGGTGCGTGCCCATGCCGAAGTGGGCCAGGCGCGGGGCCGAGAGGCCGACGCAGATCATCTCGACATCGGCCAGCACGCGGCTGGCGCGCGAGCGGATGGCGGCGATGGCGGCGTCGACCGCTTCAGGATGGAAGTCGGTCAGGCCGTTGAAGTCGAAGTCGGCGTTCGCATGGATCATGCGGCGCACCACGGGCCACTGGTCGGCGGTGTAGACATGCGATGCCACCTCGCGGTCGATCACCGCGAAGGAATCGTGCTCGATGGCACGGCCCGCCGCGGTGAGCTGCTCGGTGACGACGTTGGCCGCCGTGGAAGACGCCGGCTTCATCGCAGCACCGGCACCGGATCGTGCGCATGGGTGTGGCCATGCGCGTGGTCGTGGTCGTGGTCGTGGCCGTGATCGTGGTGGTGATCGTGGCCATGCGCCGCCGCGTCGCCGTGGTGATGGCCGCCCAGCCCGTGTTCCACCGCGAAGTCGCGGAACTTGCAGCCGTCGCAGGGCATGAGCGCGGCCGGCGCGCCGCGCCGCAGGTCGTCCACGCGCTGCTCCAGCAGCGCGAAGATCTCGGGCTCGAAGCCGAAGTAGCGCGTGGAGACAAAACGGATCGTCGGGTATTGCGCCTTCAGGTGCTCGACCTGGCGCGCGATGCGTTCGACCAGCGTGCCGTTGAACAGGTAGTACGGCAGCACCACCACCTGCTTCATGCCCAGCAGGCTCTGGCGCTGCACGGCCCGCTCCAGGCGCGGGTAGGTGATGCCCGTGAAGGCAAGGTCGACCAGCTCGTGGTCGGTCTCCTCCATCAGCCAGCGCGCCATCTTGGCCATGTCGCCGTTGGCCTGGCGGTCCGACGAACCCCGCCCCAGGATCACCACGCCGGTGGTGGTCGGGTCGGGCATGTCGAGCGCCTGCATCGCGTCCTTGAGGCGGCGCCGCAGGACCGCGAGGATCGGGTCGCAGGCCGTGAGGTGCGGCGCATAGAGGAACTGCACCATCGGGTACTTGAGGCGGGCGCCGTCGATGGCCTGCGGGATGTCCATCTTCACGTGGCCCGCGGCATTGAGGATGAGCGGCACCACGATCACGCGCCGCGCGCTCTCGGCGGCGCGGCGCAGGCCCTCGCTCATCGTGATCTCGGAGAACTCGATGAAGCAGACCTCGATGCGCCAGCCCGGCTGCCGCCCGCGCCATTGCGCGGCGAAGGCCTCGATCTCGTCGTTGCCGGATTTTTCGCGCGAGCCGTGGCCCACCAGCAGAATGGTTTCGGAGTTCATGGAAGTTCCTGGCGCAGGGTTTCGGCGGGAACGCTCGCGCGCCGGAAGCGGTGCGTGAAGCTCGCGTCGTAGAGCTTGGATTTGGCGAGCCTGGTCCACTGCCGCGCGCCCAGCGTGGGGCTGGCAATGATCATCGACTGGGTTGCGATGCGGGCCTCGCGGCACAGCGCCTGGATGGTCGCCACCGTGCCGCGCACGATCTTCTCTTCGCCGGGCCAGCTCGCCTTGTGGACCACCACCACGGGCGCATCGGGCGACCAGCCGGCGGCCGCGAGCGCGGCCGTGACCTTGCCAAGCAGCGTGATGCTCAGGAAGATGCACAGCGTGCTGTGGTGCGCGGCCAGCGCCTCGAGCGACTCGCCCTCGGGCATCGGCGTGCGGCCTTCGACGCGCGTGAAGATCACGGTCTGCGTGACCTCGGGCAGCGTGAGGCTTTCCACCGCCGCGGCCGCCGATGCCATGGCGGAGGACACGCCCGGCACCACCCCGACCGGCACGCCCGCCGCATCCAGCGGCTGCACCAGCTCGATCAGCGCGCCGTACAGGCCCGGATCGCCGGTCTGCAGGCGCACCACGGTCTCGCAGCGCGCGGCCTGCGCGATCAGCCAGGCCGACATCTGCTCGAGCGTCATGTCCTTGCTGTCGGCAATGGCGCAGTCCGGACGCGCCCAGCGCATCGCGGCTTCGCTCACCAGCGAGCCCGCGAACAGGATCGCCCCGGCGCGCTCGACGAGGCCGCGGCCCTTGACGGTGATGAGTTCCGGATCGCCCGGGCCCGCACCGACGAACCACACGGTTCCCGGCGCCGGCGCACTGCCTGGAGCGATGGCTCGCTCGTTCATGATGATGATTCCTCCGCGCCCGCCGCGCGATAGATGGTCGGTAGGACCTGGCAGCGGGAGAAATCGGAGGGGCGTCAGTGGATGCGGTTCCGGCGGATGCACACCTGCATCGAGCCGGACGCCATGCGCCGCCCGCCGATCCTCGCCCACCGCAAGGTCATGCGCTGGTCGTCAGGCCGGTCTCCGGGCTCACGAGCGGAGGGCCATCGGCTCTCCAGCAAGACCACCTTCCCATGCCGTTCGCGGCACAGTGGCGCGGGACCGAATCCCGGGGCCTTGCTTCTGACTCGTTTACCGTTGCGGGGGCAGCGTCGGCATTGCGCGGTGTTCTCTCCACCGCCGCGCACCGACTTCCCGTTTCACCCTGGCCACCCCGCCGTTGATACGGGGCGCCAGGACACCTGACAACGCGCGCAAAGTGTATCAGCCGCTTGCGGCAGGGCAGCGGAGCGTCACCTGTCCAGACCGAGCCGCCCGCGCAGTTCCTTCCGGGCTTCGGCGAAATCGCCCTGGTACGCGGGGTTGCCCTGGATCAGCACGGCGATCATCGTCGCCAGGCGCCGGCCGGCCTCGATGTCGCTCGGATAGTGAACGCCGCCGAGCACGCGGTTCTCGCCGAACTCGCTGGCGCGCGCGAAGATCTGCGCGCTCTTTTCCGGAACCATCTCGGCCAGCACGATGCCCGACAGATAGGCGAAGGCCGAGTGGCCGCTCGGGTAGGAGCCGCTCGACGAATAGCGCGCCACCGGCTCGATGCGCTTGTCGAACAGCGGCGGGCGCGTGCGCTGCCACTTTTCCTTTCCCTGCTTGTTGAGAATGCTCTCGGTCCTGTACAGGGTCTCGAACAGCCTGGCGGTGCGCGGCAGGTCTTGCTTCCTGAACCTGTCGCCCATCACGTCGGAAAAGCGGAAGACGCTCTGCTCCAGGTCGGCAACGGAGCGCTCGGCCTGCGCGGGCGTGCGCTGCCGCTGCAGCACGAGCATCTGCTCGATCTCGCGCCGCGTGGCTGCCTCGTCGGGGGGCGGTGCCAGGAAGCGCGTGGTGTCGATCTGCGCTGGATCGAGGTAGGTCGCCGTCGACGCAGCCGTTGTTTCGCCGACCTGCGGCGCTGTAGTTGGCAGCGGTGCCTGCGTGGTGCAGGCAGTGAGCAAAAAGGCGGCAAGGGACAGCCAGCAGAGCTTGCGGGTGATGCGCATCAAGGGTCTCCATTCGGTCGGGCGGCCAAAGTAGCAGAGCGGCCGGCCTCGTTCCAATCACCTCTTCTGATGGCGGCCATAAGGCAATCGCAGCCGGCGCGTCGGGGTTTCAAAAGCTAGGACGCGAATTGCCGGCACTGCGCCAGTTCGATGCCGAGCGCGATGTCGGCGCCGACGGCATGGCGCGCCGCGCCGCGGTGATGCGGCTCGTCCACCAGCACGGCGTGCTCGCCGATGCGCACCCGGTAGCGCACGGCCCGGCCCAGGAATTCGGCGTGCTCCACCAGGCCCGCGAGCCAGGTGTAGCGGGCGTCGTGCACATCGTCGTCACCGCCGATCTTCACGGTATGCGGACGGAAGCCGATGGACAGCCGCGCAGTGGCGGGCGTGTCCGGCCGCAGTGGCACGCGCAGTTCGCCGACACCTTCAACGTCGAGCAGCAGCACGCCGCCTTGGCGAGCGCGCGCGATGCCGCTGAGCAGATTCCATTGGCCGACGGCACGGGCAACGGCCGCGTTGGCCGGGTAGTCGTACAGCCCAATGGGGCTGCCGACCTGCTGGATGGCGCCGTTGTCGAGCACGGCAATCCGGTCCGCCAGGCCGAGCGCCTCTTCCTGGTCGTGCGTGACCAGCACGGCCGTGATGCCAAGCTGCTGCTGCAGCTGGCGCAGCTGTTGCCGCAGTCCCAGCCGGAGGGTCTTGTCGACGTTGGAGAACGGTTCGTCCAGCAACAGCAGCCGCGGCTCGGCGGCAAGGGCGCGCGCCCAGGCCACGCGCTGCTGCTGCCCGCCCGACAGCTGGTTCGGTTCACGGTTGCCGTGGCCTTCCAGGCCGATGGCGTCCAGCCACTCGGAGACCGCGGTGCGAACGATCGGCGCTTCGACCCGGCGCTCGATCAGGCCGAAGGCGATGTTCTCCGCCACCGTCATGTGCGGCCAGAGCGCGTGGTTCTGGAACACCATGGCCACCTGCCGCGCCCAGGCGGGCGCTTCGGACACGTCGCGGCCGTCCAGCAGCACGCGGCCCAGGCCGGGAGCCTCGAGCCCCGCGATGATCCGCAGCAGCGTGGATTTTCCCGAGCCCGACGGCCCCAGCAGCGCAAAGAATTCGCCGGGCGCAATGTCGAGGCTGACGTCGTCCAGCACCTTCGTGGGGCCGTGAGAAAAGTGGATGTGGCGGCATTCCACACGCACTTTCTTCATGGAGGTGTCGGTGGGCATGAAAAGGGGTAAGGCGGGGGAAAGCGTGGAGTATGCAAGGCATGGCGCCGAAGGGCGAGGGGGCGGCGAGCTGCCGGTCCGGGCAAACCCGAGTGAGGCTCCCGGCAATGCCTCGAATCAAAAACTGTGATTGGAATGCGTTGCGCCCCGGCCCTAAGCTCGGCCCGCCATCCACAAGACAACGGGAGACTTCCATGCGCATCGACTTTCGGCCCTTGCTGACGCTGGCCGCCCTCGCTGGTTGCACAGCGCTGCACGCGGGCACCGTCTCGGTCGTGACCTCGTTCCCCAAGGAACTGACGCAGGCCTACAAGACCGCGTTCGAAAAAGCCAACCCCTCGATCAAGCTCGAGATCCTCAACAAGAGCACCACCGCGGGCGTGGCCTATGTCCGCGAAATGCCGGCAGGGCAGCGGCCCGACGTGTTCTGGGCCTCGGCGCCCGATGCCTTCGAGGTCCTGGTCGACGGGAAGCTGCTGGAGCCGATTCCGGCGCTCGCGAATCCCGCCGTTCCCAAGATGGTGGGCAGCTATCCGCTCAACGAGGCTTCGGGCATGTACCTCGGCCAGGCGCTCGGCGGCTACGGGCTGATGTGGAACACGCGCTATCTCTCGGCCAACAAGCTGCCGGCACCCGCGGAATGGAGCGACCTCGCCAAGCCGGTCTATTTCAGCCATGTGGCGCTGAGCTCGCCCTCGCGTTCCGGCACCACCCACCTGACCGTCGAAACCATCCTGCAGGGCGAGGGCTGGGACAAGGGCTGGTCGGACCTGCTCCAGATCACCGGCAACAGTGCGGCCATCACGGAGCGCAGCTTCGGTGTCCCCGACGGCGTCAACAACGGGCAGTTCGGCATCGGCATGGTGATCGACTTCTTCGGGCTCGCGGGCAAGTACTCGGGCTTTCCGGTGGAGTTCGCCTACCCGAGCGTCACGGCCATGGTGCCGGCCAACATCGCGCTGATCGCCGGCGCCAAGAACGCCGAGGAAGGCAGGAAGTTCATCGCGTTCTCGCTGTCGAAGGAAGGGCAGCAGCTGCTGGTCGCGCCGCAGATCTCGCGCCTTCCGGTGCTGCCGCCCGAGCAACTGAAGATGCCGGCCGGCTTTCCGAATGCCTATGAGGTGGCCAAGCGCACCAAGGTCAAGTTCGACGCGGATCTTTCGGCCACGCGCTACAACGTCGTCTCTTCTCTCTTCGACCAGACCATCACCTTCCGGCACAAGGAGCTGAAGGCCGCGACCAAGGCCATCCACGGCGCCGAGGCGGCGCTGGCGCGCAAGCCCAATGCGGAGGCCGCGGCACTGGTCAAGAAGGCGCGCAGCCTCGCGTTCACGCCGCTGGTCAGTGCGTCGATGGCGGCCGACAAGGCCTTCATCGCGATGTTCGCGGCCAACAAGAAGGATTCCGAGGCGAACAAGCGGATCACCGGCCTGGAGGGCGAGTGGAGCGGCAAGGCGCTGGAAAACTACAACCAGGCACGAAGCCTGGCCGAGCAGGCCGAGGCGCTTCTCAAGTAACCACAATGTCGCGCGGCCCGGCAAATGCCGGGCTGCCATGGAGATTTCATGCGCGGTTTTTTTCCATCGGACGTGCGGTCAGGTGCGTGGTGCGCCGCGGGCCTGGTTGCCGTCTTCCTGCTGCTGTTCCTCGTCATGCCCGTGGCATGGGTCTTCTACACCGCGTTCGTGAATGCCGACGGGAGCCCGACGATCGGGCACTTCGTCGCATTCTTCTCGCAGCCGCTGATGCAGGAGGCGTTCTTCAACAGCCTCTACGTGGCCGTGATGTCGACCGTGTTCGCGTCGCTGATCGCTGTGCCGCTGGCGTACTTCACGGTGCGCTTCCAGTTCCGCGGTGCGGCGCTGATCCAGACGCTCGGGGTGCTTCCGCTGATCATGCCGCCCTTCGTCGGCGCGGTGGCGCTGCAGCTGATCTTCGGCCGCTCCGGCAGCATCAACCTGCTGCTCAACGATTACTTCGGCTTCACGATTCCGCTCATGGATGGGCTGAGCGGCGTGATCTTCGTCGAGTCCATCCACTACTTTCCCTTCGTGCTGATGAACCTCACGCTCGCGCTGCGGAACATCGACGGCGCGATGGAAGAGGCTGCAATGAACCTCGGCTGCCGCGGCTGGCGCCTGTTCTGGCGCGTCATCTTTCCGCTGGCGCTGCCGGGCTTCGTGGCCGGCGCATCGCTGGTGTTCGTCAAGGTCTTCGACGACCTGGGCACGCCGCTGGTGCTGGGCACGACCAACATGCTCGCCCCGCAGGCCTACCTGCGCATCACCCAGGTGGGGCTGGAGGATCCGCTGGGCTACGTGACCAGCGTGATCATGATCGCGTTCTCCATCGCCGCCATGTCGCTGTCTGCGCGGATGCTCAAGGGCAAGGACTTCTCCACGATCCAGAAGGGTGGCGGGGCCATCCAGCGGCGCGTGCTGTCGCCCGCGGGATCGCTGCTGGCCTACGGCTGGATCGGGCTGGTGATGCTGCTGGTCCTGTCGCCGCACATCGGCGTGCTGCTGCTGTCGTTCGGCAACGTATGGAGCTTCTCTCCCTTGCCCGATGCCTACACCCTGGCGCACTACGCCACGGTGTTCCAGGACGCGGGCAGCATGATCGGCAACACCATGCTGTATTGCGGGCTGGCCGCGGGGCTCGACGTGGTGCTGGGCACCACCATCGCCTACCTGCTGCTGCGCACGCGGCTGCCGGTGCGCCACTGGCTGGACGTGACCGCGACGGCGTCGCTGGCCGTTCCGGGCCTGGTGCTGGCCATCGGCTACCTGCGCTTCTTCAAGGGCGTGATGGTCCCCGGCACCGAGGTGCTTCTCACCAGCACCTGGGTCATGATCATGCTGGCGTACGCCGTGCGGCGCCTGCCGTATGCGCTGCGCTCGTGCGTGGCGGCATTGCAGCAGATCCACGTGTCGCTCGAAGAGGCGGCCGAAAGCGTGGGAGCGACCAAGGCGCGCACCATCCGGCGCGTGGTGGTGCCGCTGATGGCCGGAGGAATCCTGGCGGGCTTCGTTACCAGCTTCATCACGGCGGCCGTCGAGCTGTCGGCCACCATCATGCTGACCACCAGCCAGTCGCAGGCGCCGATGAGCTACGGCATCTACCTGTACATGCAGAGCGTCGCGGGCCGCGGCCCGGGCGCGGCGCTGGGAGTGCTGGCCATCGTGGTCGTGGCGCTGGGCACCTACATCTCGCACGTGGTCGTGGAGCGCACCAGCAGCCGCTTCGTCGCGCGGCCGGTGGAAGACCAGGAAGGGGAAGCCTCGTTGTCGTTCGGGGCGGTTCCCGCGAAGATCTGAGGAGAGGAGACATCATGAAAAAAGTCAGCGTCGAGTGCCGCAACGTCCGGCTTGCCTATGGAACGACGGAAGTCCTGCGGGACGTCAACCTGCTCATCGAGCCCGGCGAGTTCTTTGCACTGCTGGGGCCTTCGGGGTCGGGCAAGTCGACCTTGCTGCGGCTCATTGCCGGCTTCAACCAGCACCAGCACGGCGAGCTTCTGGTGGACGGCAAGGACGTCGGCGGCATGCCGCCATGGAAACGCAACATCGGCATGGTGTTCCAGAGCTATGCGCTGTGGCCGCACCTGAGCGTGTGGGACAACGTGGCGTTCGGCCTGGTGGAGCGTCGCGTCGCGCGGGCCGAGATCAAGCGCAAGGTGGCCGCCGCACTCGAGACCGTGGACCTGCTGCGCTATGCCAAGCGCAAGCCGAGCCAGCTCTCCGGTGGCCAGCAGCAGCGTGTTGCGCTGGCGCGCACCATCGTGATCGAGCCGCAGGTGCTGTTGCTGGACGAGCCGCTTTCCAACCTGGACAAGTCGCTGCGCGTGCAGATGCGCCAGGAGCTGCTGGCGCTGCAGCGGCGGCTCGGCATCACCACCATCTTCGTGACCCATGACCAGGAAGAGGCCATGACCACGGCGGACCGCATGGCCATCCTCGACCGCGGCGTGCTGCAGCAGGTGGGCAGCCCCGCAATGCTCTATGACTATCCGGTCAACCCGTTCGTGGCGAACTTCGTCGGAACGATGAACTGCCTCACCGGCCGGGTCAGCAGCCGGCAGGGCAACACCGTCACACTCGACATCGACGGTGTCGGGGACCTTCCATTCCAGCTGCAGTCGGACGCGCCGGCCTCGGACCGCGTGCTGGCAACGTTCCGGCCGCACTCGCTGCGGGTGGACGTGGTCGACGCGGCGCGCGATGCACGCTTCGTCTGGATGCCGGGAACGGTGGAAGCGAGCGAATTCCTCGGAGAGTTTTCGCGCTACCGCGTGCGCGTCGGGCACCAGGCTGTCGAGGTTGACCAGCCGCACTATGCGGGCCTTTCCAAGTTTCCTGCGGGATGCGCGGTGAGCCTCGGGCTGGAGCCTTCGCAGGTGCGTCTTTTCGCGGCCTGACGCGCCTGTTGTTCGTGAACCATGGAGCTTTACCAGATCCGTGCCTTCGTCTCCGTGGCCCGGCTGGGCAACGTGACCAAGGCGGCTGATGCACTCCACGTGACCCAGCCCGCCGTGACAGCGCAAATCAAGGGGCTGGAACAGGACCTGGGCGTGGCCCTGTTCGTTCGCGCGGGCGGCCGGCTGAGCCTGACCCGGGCGGGAGAGCGCCTGCTTCCCTGCGCGGAGGCGCTGCTGCAGTCCTCGGCCGAGATGCAGGCCACGGCGCAGCGCCTGAAGGGCGAACTCTCGGGGAGCATCGAGCTGGGTGTGCCGGGCGAGACGCCCGAGTTCCTGCGGCTCGGTACGCTGCTGGGAGGCATGCAGCAGGGGCTGCCGCTGGTGGAGCTGCGTACGCGCAGCCTGCCGCTGCTGCATCTGCTGGACCAGGTGCGCGGCGGCGGCTTGTCCTGTGCACTCATCGTGGCGCCCAATCCGCCGCGCGACGTGCAGTGGCATCCGCTGCGCTCGCTCAGCTATCGGGTGGCCATTCCCAACCGGCTGAAGCCCGAGATGCAGAACTGGGGCTGGCGCTTCCTGGCGGGCCTGCCGTGGATCGACGGCGCGATCGAATCGCATGTGCATCAGATGCTGCGCGCCCTGTTCGAGCAGCAGGGGCTCGATCCCAACGTGGTCCTGCGCAGCGAGGACACCAGCGGCCTCGATGATTTCGTCCGCTCGGGCAGCGGCTGCGCGCTGCTGCGCGAAGAGGTCGCCTTGCTCGGCGCCGAGCGCGAGGACTGGATGGTCTGGAGCGCGGCCAAGGTCGATGCGCAATTGTTCTTCATCACTTCAGCGGAGCGTGCCAGCGATCCGTTGATCGTGGCGATGTCCTCGGTGATGCAGGCGGTCTGGGCTCAATGAACGGCTGAAGGAGCCTCTCGCCGGACGAGCGCAGGCGCATCGGCACGCTCCATCCGCCGCAGCACGGAACTCAGCTCGTCCTGCTCCGCAGGACCCAGCTCGCTCGCCAGGCGCCTGAACCCGGCCTGGTAACAGGGCAGCATCAGCGCCGCGGTGAGCGCGTGGACGTCATCGCCGCGTGCAAGGCGCTCATGGCACGAAGCGATGCTTCGATAGATTCCGAGCGCCTGCGCGACGCGGTCGTTCTTGCTGCTGTTCCTGCTGTTGCTGCTCATCGCCGGCTCCTTGTGGCGCGCCGTGGATGGCGCCACAAGGCAACTCTATGGATTGGCGGGCGCAGCGGGGAGTAACAAGATCGTCGTGAATCCGGCCCTACTCGACCGCGACCTTGCCCTCCTTGACCAGCCTCGCGAACTTCACCGTCTCCTCGCGGATGCGGGCCGCCATCTCGGCGGAGCTGTCGCCGATCGGCTCGGCGCCGATGGCACGCATCCGCTCGGCGAACTCCGGCGACTTGATGATCCTGGCCATCTCGGCGTGAAGCTTCGAGGTGATGTCCTTCGGCGTGCCGGCCGGCGCCAGCACGCCGAACCAGGTGCCGATGTCGAAGCCTTTCAGGCCGGCCTCTTCGAGCGTCGGTACCTCGGGCAGCACGGCGGAACGCTTCGCGGTGGTGACGGCCAGCGCGCGCAGCTTTCCGCCCTTGATGTGCTGCAGCACGGGCGTGATGGTGTCGAAGGACATCTCCACCTGTCCGCCCAGCAGGTCGGTGGTGAGCGGACCGCTGCCCTTGTATGGCACGTGCAGCAGCCTGACGCCGGTGCTGGCCTGGAACTGGGTGCCGATCAGGTGCTGTGCCGTGCCGTTGCCGTTGGAGCCGTAGGCCAGCTCCTTCGGTGACGACTTGGCGAGCGCGACCAGTTCGGCGACCGACTTGGCCGGCGTGAGCGCAGCGTTGATCACCAGCACGTTCGGCACCATCGCCACCGTGGTGATGGGCGCGAAGTCTTTCTGGAAGTCGTAGGGCAGCTTCTTGTAGACGCTGGTCGCGATGGTGTGGTGCACCGCGCCCATCAGCAGCGTGTAGCCATCGGGCCTGGCCTTGGCGACATAGTCGGCGCCGAGCGTGGCGCCGGCGCCGGGCTTGCTTTCCACGATCACGGGCTGGCCCAGGGCCTTGGAGAGCGCATCGGCGAGCGCGCGGGCCAGCACGTCGGTGGTGCCGCCGGAAGGAAAGGGCACGACCAGGCTGATCGGCTTGGCCGGCCACGGCTCCTGGGCGGCGGCCCAGGGCGCGATGCAAAGGCCGAGGGCCGCCAGGACGGTTCCCGCGAGGGCGCGGCGCCTGGTGGCACATGGTTGCTTCATCATGTTTTGTCTCCTGGCTGACGGTCTGTGCCGTGTGTTTTCGTTAGGCGAGCCGCGCGCACACGGCCTGCGTGACCTGCGCCGTGGTGGCGCTGCCGCCGAGATCGCGCGTGTGCAGCGCGGGATCGGCCGTCACGGCTTCGATCGCCTGCATGACGCGCCGCGCGGCCTCGGCCTCGCCCAGGTGCTCCAGCAGCATCACGACCGACCAGAAGGTGCCGACCGGATTGGCCAGGCCCTGGCCCATGATGTCGAAGGCGGAGCCGTGGATCGGTTCGAACATCGACGGGTAGCGCCGCTCGGGATCGATGTTGCCGGTGGGGGCGATGCCCAGGCTGCCCGCGAGCGCGGCGGCCAGGTCGCTGAGGATGTCGGCATGCAGGTTGGTCGCGACAATGGTGTCGAGCGAGGCCGGCCGGTTGATCATGCGCGCGGTCGATGCGTCGACCAGTTCCTTGTCCCAGGTGACGTCCGGGAACTCCTTCGACACCTGCAGCGCGATCTCGTCCCACATCACCATCGCGTGGCGCTGGGCGTTGCTCTTGGTGATGACCGTGAGCAGCTTGCGGGGCCGCGACTGCGCCAGCCTGAAGGCGAAGCGCATGATGCGTTCGACGCCCGCGCGGGTCATCATCGACACGTCGGTCGCGGCTTCGATCGGATGGCCCTGGTGCACGCGGCCGCCGACGCCCGCGTACTCGCCTTCGGAGTTCTCGCGCACGATCACCCAGTTCAGGTCGTCCGGTCCGCAGCGCCTGAGGGGGCCATCGATGCCGGGCAGGATGCGCGTCGGGCGCACGTTGGCGTACTGGTCGAAGCCCTGGCAGATCTTCAGCCGCAGGCCCCAGAGCGTGATGTGGTCGGGAATGTGCGGATCGCCCGCCGAGCCGAACAGGATCGCGTCCTTGCCGCGCAGCGCGTCGAGGCCGTCGTCCGGCATCATCTTGCCGTGCGCGCGGTAGTAGTCGCCGCCCCAGCCGAAGTTCTCGAATTCAAAGCCGAAACTGCTGCTGGCCGAAGCCAGCGCTTCGAGCACTTTCTGGCCTGCGGGAACGACTTCCTTGCCGATGCCGTCTCCGGGGATGGTTGCGATCTTGTACGTCTTCATGGCGATGTCTGCGGGAGGTTGGAAAGAGCTTCGACTGTAGGAAGCAGGAGCCCGCGGAATCGGCGCTAAAGTGAAGCCATCGTTAACCTGTATTCAACAGTGGGGCCACGATGAGCAGCGCCATCCTTCCGGCCGATCTCGGCTTCTTCTCCACCCTGGCCAGCGCCGGCAGCCTGAGCGCCGCCGCGCGGGAGCTGGGCATCACCACGCCCGCGGTCAGCAAGCACCTGGCGCTGATGGAATCGCGCGCCGGCGTGCTGCTGGTCAACCGCTCGACGCGCCGCATGAGCCTCACGCCCGAGGGCGAGCTGTACCTGGAGCATGCGCGCCGCATCCTCGGCGAGATCGACGGCATGGAGGAACTGCTGGGCGTGTCGCGCGCCACGCCGCGCGGCCTGCTGCGCGTGAATGCCACGCTGGGCTTCGGGCGCAGCCATGTCGCGCCGCTGATCTCGCGCTTCGTGCGCAAGCATCCGGCCGTGGAAGTGCAGCTGCAGCTGTCGGTCAATCCGCCGGCGCCGAGCGAGGACCTGTTCGATGTCTGCGTGCGCTTCGGCGCGCCGCCGGACAGCCGCGTGGTGGCAAGACACATCGCGTCGAACCGCCGGCTGCTGTGCGCATCGCCTGCCTACCTGACGGCGCGCGGCATGCCCAAGGTGCCGAACGACCTGGCCAGGCACAACTGCATCGGCATCCGCCAGGGCGAGGAAGCCTATGGGGTCTGGCGCCTGACGAGCGGCAGAGGGCGCCATGCGCGCACCGAGTCCGTCAGGACGCGCGGCAACCTGGCGACCAACGACGGCGAGATCGCCGTGAACTGGGCCCTCGAAGGCCACGGCATCCTGATGCGCGCCGAGTGGGACATCAACCGCTACCTGCGCAGCGGCCGCCTGGTGCAGGTGCTGCCGCAGTACTTCACGCCCGATGCGGACATCTATGCCGTGTACCCGCAGCGGCACCAGCTGGCCGCGCGGGTGCGGACCTTCGTCGATTTCCTGGCGCTCTCCTTCACGCAGCAGGCGGCGTCGGGCAAGGCATAGCCGTGCCGAGGAGGGGCGCTGCCGAAAGACCCATGCTTGCCAGCCCGCCCACCGCAGGTGTAGGAAAGGGGCGCGTCGGCGCGTGAGAACGGCTTGCCGCCGTGCAGCACGGGTGAGAATCCGCGGATGCATCCAACCAGCAGCACCTCATTCCTGCAGTCCACCATCAGGCCCGCCCTCATGGCCGCAGCCATCGCGGCGCTTGTCGCAGGCTGCGCTTCCGCACCGCCCGGATCGGCAACGCAGCCGCCGGGCACCACAGCGGGTCAGCGGCCCGCAACTGCGCCCACGCCCGCAGCTACGGACACTGCCGCGCTCGAGCAGCAGCGCTTTGCCAAATGGGTCGCAGACTTCCGCGCCACCGCACGCGCATCCGGCATCAGCGAGGCCACCTTGCGAAGCGCCTTCGACCAGGTGCAGTTTCTTCCGCGGGTGATCGAGCTGGACCGCGCCCAGCCCGAGTTCACGCGCACGGCCTGGGACTATCTCGACAACACCGTCTCGCCCCAGCGCATTGCCACGGGCCAGGACAAGCTGCTGCAGGTTCGCGCCGAAGCCGATGCGGCGGCCGCGCGCTACGGCGTGCCGGGCACCATCGTCGTTGCCATCTGGGGCATGGAAAGCAACTACGGCGGCAACTACGGCAGCACGCCGGTGATCGACGCGCTGGCCACGCTGGGCTTCGAGGGGCGGCGGGAAGACTGGGCGCGCCGCGAACTGCTCGCGGCGCTCAAGATCCTCGACAGCGGCGACATCGCGCGCGACCGCATGATCGGCTCCTGGGCGGGTGCCATGGGCCAGACCCAGTTCCTGCCGTCGAACTTCCTGGCCTACGCGGTCGATGCCGACGGCGACGGACGCCGCGACATCTGGGGCAGCATGCCCGACGTGGTGGCCTCGACGGCGAACTTTCTCTCGCGCTCGGGCTGGCAGGCCGGCATGCCGTGGGGCGTGGAGGTCAAACTGCCGGCGGGCTTCGACTACGGCCGCGCCGACATGGCTGTGCGCCAGCCGACCGCGCAATGGGCGGCCGAGGGGGTCAGGGCCATGGACGATCGGCCGCTGCCGGAGTTTGCCGATGGTGCGGTGCTGCTGCCCGCGGGTGCCCAGGGGCCGGCCTTCCTGGTCGGGCCGAACTTCCGCGCCGTGCTGCGCTACAACAACTCGACCAACTACGCGCTCGCGGTGGGCCTGCTCGCGCAGCGCCTCGGCGGCGGCCCTGACGTGCAGGCGCCATGGCCGCGGAGCCTGGCGGCGCTCTCGCGCAGCCAGATCGCCGAGCTGCAGACCGCGCTCAGCCAGCGCGGCTTTGCCACCGGTGCGGCCGACGGCGTCATGGGCCCCGCCACGCGCGAAGGGCTGCGCCGCTACCAGCGCAGCGTCGGCTTGCCTGCGGACGGCTATCCGAGCGCGGAGCTGCTGCAGGCGCTGCAGCAGCCCTAGCCAGCGGGCCCGTTAAACTGGGGCTGGGTGCGGGGCCGCTTGCTTCTTTTTTGCGGCGCCGCAGGTTCATGCGATGGTCGGGCCGCCACGCGGATCAGCCACGTCACCCATCCCATGCAAGAGCCCACCATCCAGTACGTTGCCGCCGCCATCTTTGCCGTGGCGCTCGTCCACACCTTTGCCGTCAAGCAGTTCGAGCGGCTGTCGCATCGTTTTCCCCGGCACGCCGGGTTGTTCCACCTGCTGGGCGAGGTGGAAGTCGTCTTCGGCTTCTGGGCCATCGTGCTCGTGCTTGCGATGGCCCTGCTGGTCGGAGGCAACGACGCGCTCGGCTATGCGGAGTCGCGCAACTACACCGAACCCCTGTTCGTCTTCGTCGTGATGGTGGTGGCCGCCTCGCGGCCCGTGCTGCGCACCGTCATGTCGGGCGTGAGCCTGATGGCGCGCGTGCTGCCGCTGCCCACGCCCGTGGCGGCGGCATGGCTCGGGCTGGCCGCGGTGCCGCTGCTGGGCTCGCTCGTCACGGAGCCCGCGGCCATGACCATCGCGGCGCTCATGCTTGCACCCCAGATCTTCAGGCCCCAGGTGCCCGAAGCGGTGAAGTACTTCGCCCTGGGCGTGCTGTTCGTCAACGTGTCGATCGGCGGCACGCTCACTTCCTATGCCGCGCCGCCGGTGCTGATGGTGGCCTCGACCTGGCAATGGGACAGCGCCTTCATGCTCGCCACCTTCGGCTGGAAGGCCGCCGTGGCCGTGCTCGTCAATGCCTCTGTGGCCACCTTCGTGCTGCGAAAGCACCTGCTCGCCGCATCAACCGCGGATACAGCCCTTTTCGAAGCGCCAGTGCCGGTCGCCGTGGCCCTGACGCACTTGGCCTTGCTGGGCGGCATCGTGCTGTTCGCTCACCATCCGGTGGCGTTCCTCGGCCTGTTCCTGATGTTCCTCGGGTTCACCCAAGCCTACGAGCGCCACCAAAGTCCGCTGATCATCAAGGAAGCGCTTCTGGTCGGCTTCTTCCTTGCCGGGCTGGTGGTGCTCGGCGGCATGCAGCGCTGGTGGCTGGAGCCAGTCGTCTCCAACCTGGAGCCGCTGGCCCTGTTCTTCGGCGCGCTGGGTCTCACGGCCATCACCGACAACGCGGCGCTCACCTACCTGGGATCGCTGATCGCGAACATCTCGGACGAATCGAAGTACATGCTCGTGGCCGGCGCGGTGGCCGGCGGCGGCCTGACGGTGATCGCCAACGCGCCCAATCCCGCGGGCGTCGCGCTGCTCAAGCGCGGCTTCTCCGACGAGACCATCGGCGCCGGTGGACTGCTGCTGGGCGCGCTCGGGCCCACGCTCGTGGCCGCCGCGGCCTTCATGCTGTTGTAGCAGTGGAACCGCGCGCGGCGCGGATCGAAAGGAGACAGGAACATGCACGCGTTCTTTCACATCGGTCCGGCCGCAGGCGCGGTGCTCGCAGCGGCCCTGGCCATCGGCGGCTGCTCTTCGCACGGCGACGCCGTTTCATCCAGAAGCGCGAGGGCCGAGCCGCCGCCCACCGATTGCCGCGCCTGGGTGGGCGTCGACCGCAACCACGAGCTGCCCGGCTACCGGCTGCGGCAGCCCGATGGCCGCACCGTCTGCGTGCCGTTCGGCGTCAACGCCTACCGTCCGCCTGCGGGCTATGCCGGGAGCGACTACTACGTCGATGAATTCACCGATGCGCGCCTGAAGGAGCGCTGGCGCGCCTGCAAGGACGATGCCGCCTGCTTCGCGCGGATCGATGCGCAGATGCAGCGCTGGCTGCCGCCGAACAAGGCGCGCTCGACGCGCTCGACCGGCGTGGTCGATCCCTCCGGCAGGATCGATCCGGAAGGGCTCGTCGACCTGCGGCAGATCCGGCGCCCGGCCTTCTTCGCCAAGGCGCCTTATGCGGAGGCCATTGCGCGCGCCGATGGCAGCACCTTCGTGGTCGAGTTCACCGTGCCGCGCGACAGCTTCGAGCGCCTTGACCTGAAGATGGCCGATCCGGTCAAGCTGCGCGGCTGGTACATCGAGGGCCGCGGCGTCGACGACGGCAAGGGCGGCAGGATGCGCGCGCTGGTGATCATGGCGCCGGGCGGCGGCGGGCAGCTCACCGCGATCCAGCACCCCGACGAAAAGCCCTACCGCATCGACCCGGCCACGGGCCGCGCGGTCGAGGTCAAATTCCCGAACGCCACCACCGAGACCATGGGCCAGCGCTGGTGGCGCGAGAACCTCGATGCGCTCCACCAGGCGGGCTTCGACGTGCTGGCCTACGACCGGCGCGGCGAGGGCATCTCGGGCGGATTCAGCGACACCCACACGCTGGAGCAGGGCGAGGACGTGTTTCGCGTGCTCGCGCAACTCGACACCGGCCAAGGCCTGCGGCTGCTCACGCCTGACGGCCGCGTGCTCGAGGGCAGCGAGGCGGTAGGCAGGCTGCTGGGCGGCATGAAGTCGACGCGCATCCCGATCCTGCTCGGCGGCTATTCGCGCGGCTCGATGTCCACGGCCTGGGCCATGGCCAAGAACTTTTCGGGTGCGTGCAGCTACGACATGCCGGTGCCCGAATGCCAGCCGCCCAAGGGGCTTTCGAACATCAAGGGCGCGATCCTGCTGTCTTCATTCGCGAGCGGCGCGGGCTACCTGCCGGCATCGCCCGACCTGGCCGACCGCAACCTGTTCCTCGGTGGCATGGCGGCGGACCATCACATCCTGTTCTATCCGAACTCGGCGCCGCTCGCGGGCATGCACAAGTGGCCGGCCGCGTTCTTCGGCAAGGGCCTGTGGGACCGTGCGGAAACACTGCAAGGCACCGTGGCAGCCTACGACCGCATCCCTGGTGCACGTGAAATCGTGGTGGCCCGCGCACCCCATTCGATCGAGACCTGGCCGGACGGCGACAGGCAGTATTTGCGCGAGCGGATGGTGGCCTTCGCGAAGGTGGCGATCACGGGCGGCACCACCGTGCCGGGCGCAAAGCCCTGGTCCAACCTCAAGGAACTGGTCGCGACCACGCCTGATTCGTGGGAGTCGTCGTCGAGGCCGAAAGAATGAAGCGCGCCGCGATACTTGGGCGTGCAGCGGCAAACACCCTGGACGTGCGGACTGGTTGATGAGCCCCGCCGCCTACGCTCCAAACAGCATGGCGGCGAGTGCCCAGCTTGCCCAAAGAGCTGCATAGCCGGTGCCCCAAAGCCCACACACAAAGGCGACGGCGTACACGATTCGGCGGCCGACCCCTGGCGCATGAGGTACATGGCGCCAATAGATCCATGCGGCCCAAGGCAGGAGGATCAAGACTTCGATCAAGAGGGTAAGCGTCGGCGCGAACCTTCCCAACAAAGAGAACGCGCTGCTCCCGACGAAGCCGGCCAGCACCTGAATCAACGGCGAGGCAATGACCCATAGTGCGACATGCAAACCGAGCCGCCAGCCAGCCTTCATCGCAGTGCCTCGCCTTTGAAGAAGTGCAGGGGCATGGGTTGCTCCCATCCGGGAGTCTGGTAGCCAGCCACGCGGACATCCGGCACGTAACCCATCAGGCTTCGCAGAAGCGCCGTCCATGGAGCGTGAAGCTCGGCTCCGAGTGCTGTGCGCGCCCGACCGAATTGGTGTCCGATGACATTGTTCTCTCCCTTTGATTGGCCAGTTGCCCTGGCTCATTCGCCGCATGATATCGAACGATCCGGCCGGTTCGGTCGCGCAGCCGCTTGACTTGCCATCCATGATGTTGGATATTCCTCCGACATCATGGAAAATCAGCCATCCAGCCTCAACGATCGCATCGCGCAGCGCGTGCGAGACCTTCGCGCCGACCGCGGCCTTTCTCTCGAGGCGCTCGCGGCGCATTGCGGCGTCAGCCGCTCGATGATCTCGCTCATCGAGCGGGGCGAAAGCAGCCCGACGGCGGTGCTGCTCGAAAAACTTGCGACCGGCCTCGGCGTTCCGCTGGCGTCGCTGTTCGATGTACCCCTGCCCGAGCCAGGACCGGTGTCGCGGCTGGCCGACCAGCCGCAATGGCGTGATCCGCATTCGGGCTATGTGCGCCGCAACGTGTCGCCCGGCGGCTCCGCATCGCCGATCCATATCGTCGAGGTTCTTTTTCCGCCCAAGGCGCGCGTGGCCTACGAAACCGGCGCGCGGGAACCCCAGGTTCACCAGCAGGTGTGGGTGCTCGAAGGAAGCATCGAAGTCACGCTTGGCGACGATCGCCACCGGCTCGGCGCGGGCGACTGCCTGGCGCTGGTGCTCGACCGCCCCACCAGCTATTACAACCCCACGCGGCAGATCGCGCGCTATGCCGTCGTGATCGCCACCTCGCCTTCTTCCTGGAGATGACATGACAAAGCCAGCAGCAACCCCCGCGCCGCGCATCCGCGTTCTCTCCAGCGTGGACGACGCACATGTCCGCCAGCTGGCCGACGTGCTCGTCGACTGCGTCGAAGGCGGCGCCTCGGTCAGCTTCATGCTGCCGCTGACACGCGAGCGCGCACTGGCCTTCTGGCGCCACGTGGCCGAGGGCGTGGCAGGCGGAGAACGCGCACTGTTGGTGGCCGAAGACGCGCAAGGCATCGTCGGCACGGTGCAGCTGGTGCTCGCACAACCCGAGAACCAGCCGCACCGCGCCGAGGTCTCGAAGATGCTCGTGCACCGGCGTGCCCGCCGCCAGGGCATCGGCGCACTGCTGATGCAGGCCGCCGAGCAGCTGGCCCGCGAATACGCAAAGACCCTGCTCGTGCTCGACACCTCCAGCGCCGAGGCCGAGCGGCTCTATGCCCGGCTCGGCTGGGCGCGCGTGGGCGTGGTTCCGGGCTATGCGCTGCTGCCCGGCGGCGAGCCCTGCGACACCACCTACTTCTATCGCACGCTGCCGGATCAGCGCGTGGCACCGCAGGTGCGGTAGGCCGGGTTGCTGTTGCCTGCGGCGCGTGGCGCCGGTGCCGCAGCGGCCCTGCGGTTCACGGCCGTATGCAGCAGCAGCCCGCCGACCACCATCGCCATGCCGGCCAGCTCGTGGGCCGAGGGCAGCCTGCCCATCGCAACGCCCATCAGCAAGGCCGACACCGGAACGAAATTCAGGAACGCCGTGCCGGTGACGGCACCCAGCGTGCGCACGCCGTAGTTGAAGGCCAGCACGGAGATGGCGGACGGCACCAGGCCCACGAACAGCAGCGCGTGCCACGAGAGGCGCAGGCCCTCGGCAGTGGGTGCATGGCTCGCGCCGAAGGCGGTGGCGATCAGCGCGCCCGCCAGCAGCAGCGGCCAGGAAGCCAGCACGGTGAGGGCCGAATATTCGACCACGTCGAGCGTGGGAAAGCGCGCCGCGCCGCGCGTGTACCAGATCCAGCCCAGCGTGCCGGCAAAGGCCACCGCGTCGCCGAAGAGCGTCGAACCGGCGGATGAAGCGCCGCCGAAGACAAGGCCCGACACCATGGCGACGCCCGCGAGCGCCAGCGCCGTCGCCAGCAGCGCCAGGCGCGCGGGCCGCACGCCGTCGAAGGCCCAGCGCACCAGTTGCGTGGTCATGGGCGTGGTGGCCACGATCACCGCGCCGTGCGAGGGCACCGAATGCGCGAGCCCGACGAACAGCATCACGCTGAAGACGCCGAAGCCCGCGGCGCCCCGCAGCGCCAGCGGCAGCGCGTGCAGGCGCAGCTTGCGCCAGGGCGCCGCGCCGCGCGGCAGCAGCAGCGCAGCGAACAGCAGGGCCGACATGCTGTAGCGGATCAGCGTGAGCCACACGGGCTCGACGTGCGGCAGGACGTCCTTGCCGACAAGGAACATGGCGCCCCATCCGGAGGTGGCGAGCAGCAGCGCGGCAATGCCGAGCGGGCGTGGATTGGCGGTGAACATGGTGTGCGAGCCTCGTTGCATTGAATCGATGGCGCCAAGCTTCGGCTTTTCCGCGCGGTGCGGCCATTCGCTTCTTTGGACGGGGGTCTCCGAAAAAACGAACGGACGCGGGCCGCGCCAGCGCTCACAATTTGGGCCATGGAGCTCTACCAACTGAAGACCTTCGTTGCCATTGCGAAGGAGGGCAGCCTCACCCGCGCCGCCGAGCGCGTGTTCACCAGCGCGCCGGCCGTCAGCGCGCAGCTCAAGGCACTGGAGGACGAGCTGGGCGTGAAGCTGTTCGAGCGTACGCCGCGCGGCATGGTGCCCACGCAGGCCGGGCGCAGCCTGCTCGAGGAAGCCGAGCGCACGCTGGCCTCGGCCATGCGCATGCGCTCGGCCGCCGAACAGCTGCGCGGCGCGGCGCAGGGCGTGGTGCGCTTCGGCACCGTGGTCGATCCGGTGGCCTTGAGGCTCGGCGAGGTGCTGGTCAAGCTTGCGGAGCGCCATCCGCAGGTCACGCTGCAGCTGCGGCAGGGCCTGTCGTTCGAGACGCTGGCGGCGGTGCAGCGCGGCGAGCTCGACTGCGCCTACGCGCTCAGCGACAGCGAGCAGGTCGAAGGCATGGAGCTGCTGCGCCTCGTTCCGGTCGAGCTGGTCGTGGCGCTGCCGCTGCCGGTTTCCGAGGCCCACCCCGGCCTCACGCTCGATGAACTCACCCGCCTGCCATGGGTGGGCACGCCGCCCTCGTGCATCCTGCGCACGCACCTCGAGAAGCTGTTCGCGGGCGCCGGCCGCGACTACCGGCAGGGCCGCACGGCCGACAGCGAAAGCGCCGTGCGCAGCATGGTCGCAAGCGGCATGGGCGCGGGCCTGCTGCGGCTCGACCAGGCCGAGCAGGGCGAGCGCAACGGCGAGCTTGCGATCTGGAACGGCTGGCGCTCGCGCACCTGGCTTTGCTGGCTCGCGGCGCAAGGCCGGCACGCGAGCGCCGTCGAGGCGGTGCGCAGCGCGGTGCTCGAAACCTGGACCTGAGCGGCGCGCGTAGAGGCCGCCGAATTTGCAGCGGGCGCGCGCGGCCTGTCATCATTCGCGCCTGCAATGACCCAAGAACCGACTCTCTCCATGGATCTGTTGAACCGCGCCAGGCAGCTCCTGGCCGCTCCGGACGGCACGCTGCCCGGCGCCGCCGCCACACCCGAGGCCGGCTGCGTGGTGCTGATTGCGCTGGGCGACGGCGCGAGCCGCGCGCGCGTGGTCGCCGGGCGCGCCGAAAGCGCCGAGCAGGCCTGGCAAAAGGCCAGCGATGCGGCGATTGCGCTCGCGCAGCGCATCGGCATGCAGCCGCGCCGCGTGCGCGTGGAGCTGGTCGACCAGGTCGAGCCCATGAGCTGGGGCGCGCTGAAGGACCGCCTGGCGCGCACCAAGCGCAACTACTTCAACCAGGGCGTGTCCCTCGATGCGGCGTTTGACGCGGCGCTGCTCGCGCCGGAGATCAACGGCAGCGCCATCTTCTACAACGGCACGGTGGGCCATGCCGAGCCCAATCCGGGCAACCTGCGCCTTCATGCGAAGCGGCGCTTCGGTGTCGAGCTCGATTTTCCGCAGGACGACGCGGCGCCGGTGTGGTGCTTCACCACGCGCGCGGCCTATGCCGACGCGGAGGGCGCGTGGCCCATCACCCCCAAGGGACAGGCGGCGGGCTACCGCACGCTGCCCGAGTGGGGCGCCGGCCAGGTGCGCAGCCTGGTGGACAGCGCGAGCGACTATCTCGCGGCACAGATCAAGCCCACGGGCGAGTTCCACTACGGCTGGTTCCCGTGCTTCGACCGCGCGATTCCCACCTACAACACCTTGCGCCACGCGAGCTCGACCTATGCGCTGCTCGAAGCCTGGGAGCTGACCCGCAGCGACAGCCAGAAGGCGGCCATCGACCGCTCGCTGTCGCTGCTGACGCAGCGGCTGATCCGCCAGGCCGAGCTGCCCGGCGGCACGCGCGCGGCCTACCTGCTGGACATCGGCGACGAGGTCAAGCTCGGCGGCAATGCGGTGTGCCTGCTGGCGCTCGTCAAGTACACGGAGCTCACGGGCGATCCGCAATACCTGCCGCTGATGGAGCAGCTCGCGCTCGGCATCCAGGCCATGCAGGATCCGGCCACCGGGCGCTTCGTGCACGTGCTGAACTACCCGTCGCTCGAGGTGAAGGACGCATTCCGTGTCATCTACTACGACGGCGAGGCCGCCTTCGGCCTGATGCGCCTGTACGGCCTCACGCGGGACGAGCGCTGGCTCGCGGTGGTCGAGAAGGCCTTCGAGCATTTCATTGCCGCGGAGCACTGGCGCGCGCACGACCACTGGCTGAGCTACTGCGTCAACGAGCTCACAAGGGTTCGGCCCGAAACGCGCTACTACCAGTTCGGCCTGCGCAACGTGGCCGACTACCTGGACTTCGTGCTGGAGCGCATCACCACCTTCCCGACCCTGCTCGAGCTCATGATGGCCGCGCGCGAGATGGTGGAGCGCCTGGCCGCCGACCCCGCGCTGCGCCCGCTGCTCGAAGGCTTCGACCGCGCCAAGTTCGACCGCGCGCTCGAGCATCGCGCGCGCTACCTGGCCAACGGCTACTTCTGGCCCGAGCTCGCGATGTTCTTCCGCAACCCGGACCGCATCGCCGGTTCGTTCTTCATCAAGCACCACAGCTTCCGCGTTCGCATCGACGACGTGGAGCACTATTTGTCCGGGCTCATTGCCTACTGGAAGCACCGTCGATGAACAGCAGCAGCAATATCACCACCCGCGAATTCGGCCGCATGCCCGACGGGCGCGTCGTGACCGAATACACCCTGGACAACGGCCGGGGCCTGCGCCTGAGCGCCATCAACCATGGCGGCATCGTCACTGCGTTGCACGTGCCGGACCGCCATGGGCACAGCGGCAACATCGTGCTCGGCCTGCCGAGCCTCGCCGATTACCTCGGCCCGCATCCGCACCTGGGCACCATCGTCGGGCGCTACGCGAACCGGATCGCGGGCGGGCGCTTCACGCTCGATGGCGTTGCGCACCAGCTCCCGCTGAACAACGGCGCCAACACGCTGCATGGCGGGCACCAGGGCTTCGGCACGCGCTTCTGGCAGATCGAGCCGGTGCCGGCGGACAGCGCGGCGGGCGACATCGCCATCGAGCTTCGCTACACCAGCGCCGATGGCGAAGAGGGTTTTCCGGGCGAGGTGCAGGTGACGGTGCGCTACGCGCTCAGCACCAGCGAGAACACCTGGCGCATCGACTACCGCGCCGTGGCCGACCGGCCCACGGTGCTGAACCTGAGCCATCACGACTATTTCAACCTCGCGGGCGAGGGCGCGGTGCTGGACCATCGGCTCACGATTCCCGCGAGCCGCTACTGCCCGGTGGATGCAGGCCTGATTCCGCTCGGCCTCGCGCCGGTGGACGGAACGCCGTTCGACTTCCGCGCAGCCACGCCCATCGGCGCGCGCATCGATGCGCCGCACGAGCAATTGCGCGTCGCTGGCGGCTACGACCACAACTGGGTGCTCGACCGCGGGCCCGACGGCCTCGCGCTGGCGGCGCGGCTCGAGCACCCGCCGTCCGGGCGCGTGATGGAGGTACACACGACCGAGCCGGCGCTGCAGTTCTATTCGGGCAACTTCCTCGACGGCAGCCTGCGCGGTGCCGATGGCGAGAGCTTGCGGCGCGGCGCGGGGCTGTGCCTGGAAACACAGCACTGCCCCGATTCGCCGAACCAGCCGGACTTTCCTTCGACGGTGCTGCGGCCGGGAGAGGTGTTCGGCAGCAGCACGCTTCACCGCTTCGGCATTTCCTGAACCGTGGCCGCAACGAGCTTGCGGACCACCGGCAGCACCACCAGCAGCGACGGAAACGCGACCAGCCAGGAGACGCCCCAGGCGCTCATCCACATCTGCAGGAGCCCGCTCGCGAGCCCCACGCTCTTGAGCGTGGAGACGCCGGCGACGATGCAGGACATGAAGACCGAAAGGAAAAACGGCATGACGATGCCCGCATAGCGGGCGGGAAGTTTTCTGCGGTTCATGGGCGGGCCAGCTCCTGGATGTATTGGTTCAAGGTACGCGGCTCGCGGCCGAGGATCGCCCGCAGCGTCAGCGGATTTCCGCCGAGCCCGTGCGCGGCATAGTGCGCGTGCACCCTCGAGAGCAGCAGGCGCTGGCGCTCGTCGTAGGGCGGATTGGCCCGCGCAACCCAGTCGCCGAAGCTCCATTGCTCGGCCGACACCGGGCGCCCCAGCGCCTCGCTGGCCATGCGCGCGATTTCAAGCCGGTTGAAGCGGTCCGGCGCGCACAGCTCGAAGCTGCCGAAGGCGAGGTGGTCGCCCGTCAGCGCGAGGGCGGCGACTTCCGCCACGTCGCGAAAGTCGACCCGGGCGATGCGCGTGGAAACGGGGTAGGGCTCGGCAAGCACGCCGTCCTTCGCGATGGCGGGCCAGGCGGCATCCAGGTTCTGGAAGAAGTTGGCGGGATGCAGCAGCGTGTATTCAAGATCCGATTCGAACAGCGCCGTCTCGACCGCGACCTTGCTCGCATGGTTGGCGAGCGTGGCGTGCGTGGGCTGGATCACCGAGGAGAAAACGAACTTCCGCACGCCCGCGCCGGCGGCTGCGGCCACCATGTTGCATCCCATCCGTGCTTCGTCGGGCTGGAAGGCGGGGCCGATGTGGAACACGCCGCCGGCGCCCGCGGCCGCGCGCGCAAGGCTCGCCGGGTCGCGCAGGTCGCCGATGACCGCTTCGGCCGCGCCGTTGCCCAGGGCGGCGCGTGCGCCTTCTTCGTTGCGCACCAGCGCGCGCACCGCGGCGCCGCGCGCCAGCAGGGCAGACACCACCCAGTGCGCGACCCGGCCGGTCGCGCCGACCACCAGTACGGTGGCTTTTCTTTGCTCTTGCATGCATCTCTCCTTCGGTTGAGCGGTTCAAGACCGCGGCCGAAGAACGATACGAATTGCCGAAAAGTTTGAGAATCCATGCAAATCGACATAGACCTTCATTCAAAACGGAAAGATCTCATGGAGCAGATCCAGGACATCCGGGCCTTCGTGGCCATCGTCGACCACGGCAGCCAGAGCGCAGCGGCGCGGCACCTCGGGCGCTCGGTCCAGTCGGTCAGCCGCTCGCTCGGCGCGCTGGAACGCAGCCTCGGCGTGCAGCTGCTCCGGCGCACGACGCGGCAGTCCTCGGTCACCGAGGTCGGCCTCGCCTACCACCGCCGCGTGCAGGCGGCGCTTGCCGAATTCGATGCGGCCGCCGCCGAGGCGAGCAGCCAGCTCGCATCGCCCAGGGGACTGCTGCGGATTGCCGCGCCGGTGCAGTTCGCGCCGGCTTTCGTGGTGCCGCTGATCGCCGCCTTCATGCGGCGCTATCCGGCCATGGAAGTGGAACTCACCGCCTCGGACCGCTTCGTGAACCTGATCGACGGCGACCTGGACCTCGCCATCCGCATCGGCGAACTGCCCGACTCCGAACTCGCCGCCCGGCGGCTCGGCGGCTTGCGCATGATCGTGGCGGGCGCTCCGGCGTATTTCGAGCGCCATGGCCGCCCGCAGCGGCCCGAAGACCTGGCCGGCCACCAGTGCCTCGTGCGGACCACGCACGAGACCGATGCGCACTGGCCGTTCACGATCAACGGCAGGCCAAGGCGGGTCAAGGTCTCGGGGCGGTTCCGGGCCGACAACACGGCGGCCATCTATGCGGCCGTGACGCAGGGCCTGGGCCTGTGCTTCACGCCGCTCTGGCAGATTCGCCATCTGCTGGAGGGCGGCCGCGTCGAACTGGTGCTGACCGATTTCGAACCGCCCGAAATACCGGTGCACGTGGTGTGGCCCGCCGCCAGGGGAAGCCAGGCAAGGGCGAAGCTGTTTGCGGACTTCGCCGCCGAGAACCTGCCTAGGCCTTGACGGCCGCCGCGCCGAACTCGGCCGCGGGCAGGCCCGGGCTGCCGATGCGCACCGCGAACAATCCGCCGGCCAGCGGCTCGGCCTCGAGCTGTTCGGCCGTGAGCCCGCTGCGCGCGGTGCTGATGTAGAGCGTGCACAGGTCCTCGCCGCCGAAGGCGCAGTCCGTGACGTTGCTCGCGGGCAGTTCGATGCGGCACAGCTCGGCGCTGCTCACCGGGTCGTGGCAGCTCACGCAATGGCCGCCCCAGCGCGCAATCCAGAGGCGGCCGGCCGCGTCGGTCGTCATGCCGTCGGGCAGGCCGTCGCCCTCGGCGAAGCGAAGCCACACCCGCTTGTTGCCCACGGTGCCGGCCGTGCTGTCGAAGTCGTAGGCATAGACGCAGCCTTCGACCGTGGCATTGAAGTACATCGTGCGTTCGTCGAGCGACCAGGTCGGCCCGTTGGTCACCGCAAAGCCGTCGTCGTGGCGCGTGCAGCGGCCGTCGGCATCGAAGCGGTAGAGCGCGCCGGTCGGCGCCACGCAATCGAAGTCCATGGTGCCGCCCCAGAAGCGGCCCTGCCGGTCGCACTTGCCGTCGTTGAAGCGGTTGCCGGGCCGGTCGGGCTCGGGCTGGTGCAGGTAGCGCGGCGCCGCATCCACCGCGGGGTCGAAGAAGGCGAAGCCGCGGCGCATGGTGACGATCAGCCCCGGCGCGTTCGCGCGCTCGGCCAGCGCGGTGATCTCCTCGTCGAACTGCCAGCTGCGCCGCGCGCCGCTGGCCGGATCGAGGCGGTACAGGCGGCTTTCGAGGATGTCGATCCAGTAGAGCGCCCGTTCGCGCGGCGACCACAGCGTGCCCTCGCCGAGCGTGGCGCCCGCGGGCCACAGGCACTCGGGTTGGCCGAGGATCGATGGCACGCCTAGGGGCGTGGGAGTGGATGCGGTGCTTCCGGTCTGGGTCATTTGTTTTGCGCCTTTGTTGTCTCTGTCCTTGACGCGGCGGATCGTATCAAGGCATATTGATAATAGAAACCAAACTATTTGGCATCAAGTGATATTGATTTTGCAATGTCACAGCCAGCTCTCTGGAGACACCCATCTTGAAGGATTCCCCGCAGCTTTCGATTCATCCCAGCCTGAAGGGACGCACGGTGTTCGTCACCGGCGGCGGCAGCGGCATTGGCGCGGCGATTGTGGCCGCGTTTGCCGCGCAGGGCGCACGCGTGGCCTTCGTCGACATTGCCGAAGGCGCCAGCGCCGCGCTCGCGCAGCGCATCGAACAAGAAGGCCATGCCGCGCCATGGTGGCGCGCCTGCGACGTGCGCGACATCGGCGCGCTGCAGAAGGCCATTGCCGATGCGGCCGCCGAGCTCGGCGACTTTGCGGTGCTGGTCAACAACGTGGCAAGCGACGACCGCCACACGCTCGAATCGGTCACGCCCGACTACTACGACAACCGCATGGCCATCAACGAGCGGCCCGCGCTGTTCGCGATCCAGTCGGTGGTGCCGGGCATGCGGCGGCTGGGCTTCGGCTCGGTGGTCAACCTGGGCTCCACGGGCTGGCAGACCAAGGGCTCGGGCTATCCCTGCTATGCGATTGCCAAGTCGTCGGTCAATGGCCTCACGCGCGGCCTGGCGGTGGAACTGGGCCGCGACCGCATCCGCATCAACACCGTATCGCCCGGCTGGGTGATGACCGAGCGGCAGGTGCAGCTGTGGCTCGACGACGAGGGTGAGCAATCGCTCAAGCGCAACCAGTGCCTGCCCGACAAGCTGATGCCCGAGGACATCGCGCGCATGGTGCTGTTCCTCGCGTCGGACGACGCGAAGATGTGCACCGCGCAGGAGTTCACCGTGGATGCGGGCTGGACCTGATCAGTCCAGTTCCAGCTTGCGGCCGTAGACGCTGAGGCTCGCGGTCTTCAGCGCCTTCATCATCACCTTGGCCGCCGGCGACAGCAGCCGGTCGGTGCGCGTGATGATGCCGAAGGCGTCCATGTGGCAGGGCATGTCCAGCGGCAGCAGCGACACGATGCCGTGCGCGGCGTAATAGCGCGCCACGTCGGTCGCGAGCACGGCCACCATGTCGCTTTGCTGCAGCATGCGCGTGATGAAGAGCAGGGCTGAGCTCTCGATGATGTTGTTCGGCGGCACCAGGCCCTCCTCCTGGAACATCAGCTCGAAGCGGTGGCGCAGCACGCTGCCCGCGGGCGGCACGATCCAGCCGGCGCCCACCACGTCGCGCAGCGTGAGGCCGCTCATGCCCAGCAGCGGATGGCCGGGGCGCACCAGCGCACACACCGGCTCCTCGGCCAGCGCCTCGTAGCGCAGCTGCGACTTGTCGTGCTCGGCGAAGAGCCGCGCCACCAGGATGTCGAGCTTGCCCTGCTCGAGCCGCTCGATCAGCACCGCGCTGGTCTCGATCTCGAGCGACACGCGCAAATCGGGCTGCTCGCGCTTCACCATCGCCACCGCGGGCGGCATCAGCGTGAGGCCCGGCGCGGTGATGGCGCCCACGCCCACCTGGCCGAAGCGGCCGGCCTTGAGTGCGGTGAGTTCGTCGTGCGCCTGGTTCAGGCTGGCCAGCGCCACGCGGGCGTGGCGGATCATGGTTTCGCCGTACCAGGTGGGCCGCATGCCGCGCGGCAGCCGGTCGAACAGCGGCACTTCCAGCACGTCCTCCAGGCACTTCAGCAGCTTGGAAGCGGCCGGCTGGGTCATGTTGAGCACCTGGGCCGCGCGGTGGATGTTGCCTTCCTCCGCCAGCGCCACCAGCAAGAGCAGCTGCCGCGTCTTGAGGCGCGCACGGATGAACCAGTGGTTGTAGTTGGTCATGTCTCGTGGGTTGTTGTTTGTGAGAGCTTTGTGCTCAGAGGGTTTTCCAGAATCCAGCGATTGATATGCATTTTGTCGAAAAAATGATTGGATTGATATCAATTCTGTTCATAGACTCGCCGCACTTTTCCAAAACGAGAGACAAGGTCGGCGCGCAGGTGATTCACGGCGAGATCCATCAGAACGTGCGGCAATACATCAACGGCCGCTGGGAAACCAGCGCGACCACCGGTGTGAGCGCCAATCCTTCGGACACCAGCGAAGTGGTGGCCGAATACGCACGCGCCGATCGCCGCCAGGTGGAATCCGCGATCCGCGCGGCCGCCGACGCCTTTTCCCACTGGAGCCACAGCACGCCGCAGCGCCGGGCCGACGTGCTCGACCGCATCGGCACCGAACTGCTGGCGCGCAAGGACGAACTGGGCCTGCTGCTGGCGCGCGAGGTCGGCAAGACCCTGCCCGAAGCGGTGGCCGAGGCGGCGCGCGCGGGGCAGGTGTTCAAGTTCTTCGCGGGCGAGGCGCTGCGCGGCGGCGGCGAGAACATGGCCTCGCTGCGCGCGGGCGTGCAGGTCGACGTCACGCGCGAACCGGTCGGCGTGGCCGGGCTCATTACGCCGTGGAACTCGCCGCTCGCGGTGCCGGCAACCAAGATTGCGCCGGCGCTCGCGCACGGCAACTGCGTGGTGTTCAAGCCCGCCGAATTGGCGCCGGCCTGCGGCTGGACGCTGGCCGAGATCATCAGCCGCGCCGCGCTGCCCGCGGGCGTGTTCAACCTCGTGATGGGCAGCGGCCGCGAGGCGGGCCAGGCACTGGTCGACAGCCCGCTGGTCGATGCCCTGAGCTTCACCGGTTCGGCGCGCAACGGCGAGCGCATCCTGCAGGCGGCCGCTACGCGGCGCGCCAAGGTGCAGCTCGAGATGGGCGGCAAGAACGCACTCGTGGTGCTGGCCGACGCCGATATCGACCATGCGGTCGACTGCGCGGTGCAGGGCGCGTATTTTTCCAACGGCCAGCGCTGCACGGCATCGAGCCGGCTGATCGTCGAGGCCGCGGTGCACGACGCGTTCGTCTCGCGGCTGCGCGATCGGCTCAAGGCACTGAAGATCGGCCATGCGCTCGAACGCGGCGTCGACGTCGGGCCGCTGGTCGATGAAGAGCGGCTGGCGCGCAGCCTGGCCTGGGTCGGCATTGCGCGCGAGGAGGGCGCCGAGCATGTGTGGGGCGGCGAGCCGCTGCAGCGCGCAACCGCCGGCCACTACATGAGCCCCGCACTGTTCCTGGCCACGCCCGGGCACCGCATCGCGCGCGAGGAAATCTTCGGCCCGCTGGCCTGCGTGCTTCGCGCGGCCGACTACGACGAGGCGCTGGCGCTGTGCAACGACACCCCTTCGGGCCTGAGCGCGGGCATCTGCACCAACTCGCTCAAGCACGCGATGCATTTCAGGCGCCATGCCGAAGTCGGCATGACGATGGTCAACCTGCCGACGGCGGGCGTGGATTTCCACGCGCCCTTCGGCGGGCGCAAGGGGTCGGGCTACGGGCCGCGCGAACAAGGGCGCCACGCCGCGGAGTTCTACACGACGGTCAAGACCGGCTACATGCTGGCCTGACCACCACGGATGGTTTTCATCAACAAGCAAGCACTCAGAAAGAAGGAGACATTCCAATGAAACTCAATCGCCGCACCCTCAACATCGCGCTCGCCGCCGCCTCGCTCGGCGGGCTCCTGCCTGCCACCGCGCTGGCGCAGAAGAAGATCGTGCTCGGCTTCAGCCAGGTGGGCGCCGAGAGCGAATGGCGCACCGCCAACACCGAGTCGATCAAGGCCTCGGCCAAGGAAGCGGGCATCGAGCTCAAGTTCTCCGACGCGCAGCAGAAGCAGGAAAACCAGATCAAGGCGATCCGTTCGTTCATCGCGCAGAAGGTGGACGTGATCGCCTTCTCGCCGGTGGTCGAGTCGGGCTGGGAAACCGTGCTGCGCGAAGCCAAGGCCGCGAAGATCCCGGTGGTGCTGACCGACCGATCGGTGAACACCAAGGACGACTCGCTCTACGTGACCTTCATGGGCTCCGACTTCGTCGAGGAAGGCCGCAAGGCGGGCCGCTGGCTGGTCGAGAAGATGAAGGACCAGAAGGGCGACGTGAACATCGTCGAGCTGCAGGGCACCGTGGGCTCGGCACCGGCCATCGACCGCAAGAAGGGCTTCGAGGAAATCATCAAGGCCGACCCCAAGTTCAAGATCCTGCGCTCGCAGACCGGCGACTTCACGCGCGCCAAGGGCAAGGAAGTGATGGAAGCCTTCCTGAAGGCCGAGGGCAAGAAGATCAACGTGCTCTACGCGCACAACGACGACATGGCCATCGGCGCCATCCAGGCCATCGAGGAAGCGGGCCTGAAGCCGGCCAAGGACATCACGATCATCTCGATCGATGCCGTCAAGGGTGCCTTCGAAGCCATGATCGCCGGCAAGCTCAACGTGTCGGTCGAATGCAGCCCGCTGCTCGGCCCCCAGCTGATGAGCGCCGTGAAGGACATCAAGGCCGGCAAGCCGCTGCCCAAGCGCATCGTGACCGAAGAGACGATCTTCCCGATGGAAGTCGCCGCCAAAGAGTTTCCCAATCGCAAGTACTGAGAGCCCACACCCATGAAACGCAACTTCCTCAAGGCCTCGCTCGCAGGCATCGCACTGGCCATCGCCGGCATCGCGCCGCTCGCGCACGCGCAGGACAAGGGCCCGATCGCCATCTCGATGCCGACCAAGTCGTCGGCGCGCTGGATCGCCGATGGCGCCAACATGGTCAAGTACTTCAAGGAGAAGGGCTACAAGACCGACCTGCAGTACGCCGACGACGACATTCCGAACCAGCTCGCGCAGATCGAGAACATGGTGACCAAGGGCTCCAAGGTGCTGGTCATCGCGGCCATCGACGGCACCACGCTGTCCGACGTGCTGCAGAAGGCGGCCGACAAGGGCGTGAAGGTCATTGCCTACGACCGGCTCATCAAAGGCTCGAAGAACGTCGACTACTACGCCACCTTCGACAACTTCCAGGTCGGCGTGCTGCAGGCGCAGTCGATCGAGGCGGCGCTCGGCCTGAAGAGCGGCAAGGGCCCGTTCAACATCGAGCTGTTCGGCGGTTCGCCCGACGACAACAACGCCTTCTTCTTCTACAACGGCGCGATGTCGGTGCTGGAGCCGTACATCAAGAGCGGCAAGCTGGTGGTGCGCAGCAAGCAGATGGGCATGGACAAGGTCGGCACGCTGCGCTGGGACGGCGCGGTGGCGCAGGCCCGCATGGACAACCTGCTGTCGGCCTACTACACCAAGGACCGCGTCGATGCGGTGCTGTCGCCGTACGACGGCCTGTCGATCGGCATTCTCTCGTCGCTCAAGGGCGTGGGCTACGGCTCGGCGTCGCAGCCGATGCCGGTGGTGTCGGGGCAGGACGCGGAGATCCCGTCGGTCAAGTCGATCCTGCGCAAGGAGCAGACCTCGACCGTGTTCAAGGACACGCGCGAGCTGGCCAAGGTCACGGTGGCCATGGTCGACGCCATGCTGTCGGGCAAGACGCCCGAGGTGAACGACACCAAGACCTACAACAACGGCATCAAGGTGGTGCCCTCGTACCTGCTCAAGCCCGTGAGCGTGGACGGCGGCAACTGGAAGCAGGTGCTGGTCGACAGCGGCTACTACAAGGAAAGCCAGGTCAAGTGAGCGTCGGAATGGCAGCAGCAGAAGCGGACGGCCGCAGCATCCTCGAGATGCGCGGCATCACCAAGACATTTCCGGGCGTGAAGGCGCTCAGCGATGTCAACCTGGCGGTGCGCGCGGGCGAGATCCATGCGGTGGTCGGCGAGAACGGCGCGGGCAAGTCGACGCTCATGAAGGTGCTGAGCGGCGTCTATCCGTGCGACTCGTACACCGGGGAGATCCACTTCGAGGGCGAGCTGCGCCGCTTCAGGAGCATTGCCGACAGCGAGAAGCTCGGCATCATCATCATCCACCAGGAGCTGGCGCTGGTGCCGCTGCTGTCCATTGCCGAGAACATCTTTCTCGGCAACGAGATCGCGCATGGCGGCGTGATCGACTGGTTCGCCGCCTATGCGAAGACGCGCGAGCTGCTCGCCAAGGTGGGCCTGAAGGAGCCGCCCACCACGCTGGTGACCGACCTGGGCGTGGGCAAGCAGCAGCTGGTGGAGATTGCCAAGGCCCTGGCCAAGGAGGTCAAGCTGCTGATCCTCGACGAGCCCACCGCCAGCCTCAACGAGAACGACAGCGACGCGCTGCTGATGCTGCTGCTCGAGCTGAAGCGCCAGGGCATCGCATCGATCCTGATCTCGCACAAGCTCAACGAGATTGCCAAGGTGGCCGACTCCATCACCGTGCTGCGCGACGGCGCCACGGTGGAGACCATGGACTGCCGCGGCCAGCCGATCAGCGAGGACCGCATCATCCGCGGCATGGTGGGGCGCGACATGGCGCACCGCTATCCGCAGCGCAATCCGAAGATCGGCGAGACGGTGTTCGAGGTGCGCGACTGGCGCGTGCACCATGCGCTGCATGCCGACCGCGAACAGATCAAGGGCGTGGACCTGCATGTGCGCAAGGGCGAGATCGTCGGCATTGCGGGCCTCATGGGCGCGGGCCGCACCGAGCTGGCGATGAGCGTGTTCGGCAAGTCCTACGGCCAGCGCATCAGCGGCACGGTGCTGATGCACGGACAGCCGGTGGACGTGGGCACGGTGCGCAAGGCCATCGACCATGGCATTGCCTACGTCACCGAAGACCGCAAGGGCCTGGGGCTGGTGCTGGAGGAAAACATCCAGAAGAACGTGAGCCTCGCCAACCTGGAGGCGGTCTCGAGTTCGATGGTGATCGACGACGCGCGCGAATTCAAGGTGGCGAGCGACTACCGCCGTGCACTCAACATCCGCTCTTCGGGCGTGGAGCAGCTGGTGGTGAACCTGTCGGGCGGCAACCAGCAGAAGGTGGTGCTCAGCAAATGGCTCTTCACCCAACCCGAACTTTTGATTCTCGACGAACCCACGCGCGGCATCGACGTGGGCGCCAAGTACGAGATCTACACCATCATCGACCAGCTCGCGAGCGAGGGCAAAGGCATTCTCATGATTTCTTCCGAACTGCCGGAACTGCTTGGCATGTGCGACCGCATCTACGTGATGAACGAGGGCCGCTTCGTGGCCGAATTTCCGGCCGCCGAGGCTTCGCAGGAGCGCATCATGCATGCCATCGTGAGCGCGGGGAGTTCCGTCCATGTCGCAGCCTGACGCCAACGCGGTGAACGCCGCCGTCCCCCTGGCAGAGGCCGCCCCGAAGCTGCACGCCGGCTTCCTGAAGAACAACCTGCGCGAATACGGCATGCTGATCTCGCTGGTCGCGATCATGGTGCTGTTCCAGGTGCTGACCGACGGCACGCTGCTGCGGCCGCTGAACCTGACGAACCTGCTGC